>Ga0136636_10000046_pt1 | contig 40682 bp, 36 predicted proteins | sample AntDrymUQ8522106_2_FD_104653 | JGI IMG/M metagenome (GOLD analysis project Ga0136636, IMG submission 104653) | Polar desert sand microbial communities from Dry Valleys, Antarctica - metaG UQ852 (21.06) | ecosystem: Environmental > Terrestrial > Soil > Desert | place: Antarctica: Dry Valley... | reverse complement strand
GGCACCCAAAGCGCATGGGCTGAAGATATCCGCCTCGACTTGCATGATCTCGTCCGCAGCGACACTAGTTCCGCCAAGCTCTGCTGCAAGTTCGGCAGCGCGTTTCGCGTCGACGTCGGCTAATGTCAACTTCGCGCCCTGTTCTGCAAGATAGCGTGCTAAGCCGCCGCCTACGCTCCCGACGCCCTGAATAGCGACGTGGACCCCTGACATGTCATCTGAACCAAGCGCATGCTTTGCTGCTGCCTGAACACCCAGATAAACCCCGCGCGCCGTATAAGGCCCGGGATCGCCGCCTTGGTCAGGCAGTCCAGCCACATGCCGAGTGACTTTCGACAGCGAAACCATATCCGCTTCAGACATGCCGACATCCTGCGCCGTGATATATTTGCCGCCAAGCGAATCCACTGCGCGGGCAAATGCATCGAGCATGTCCTGCGGTTTGGCGCGCTGGGGGTTTGCCAGAATAACCGCCTTGCCACCGCCAGCAGAAAGTCCGGCCATCGCGTTCTTATAGCTCATGCCTCGCGAAAGACGCAACGCGTCGGTAATCGCAGCCTGCGAATCACCATAATGCCAGAAACGTGTTCCGCCTGCCGCTGGTCCCAAATGGGTCGAATGCACAGCGATAACGGCCTTCAGGCCCGTGGCGCGGTCGTCAAAGACATGAACCGCTTCATGCGAGTCAAAATCAGGCAAGTCCCAAATGGCGGGCATGATGCATTCCCCTGTGCGAGAGTTCCGCCCTTTTTGGATCGGAATCATATTACTTTTCTGCGTAATAATATTACGCAGAGCAAATGTCACCTGGAATATCAAGGGAAAGAAAAGGGGCGACCGAGGGGTCTTGAACCCCTCGGCCTCTGGTACCAAAAACCTAAGAACCTCAGCAATTCCGGTATTCTCCGACCGCACAGCGCGGCAAAGATACACGCCCGGCACTACCATTTACGTCACGCCAATTCTCTCCGGTTCCCCCTGAACCGAGGAGCACCGGTACTATTGGAGCACCCCAATATTATGGCAGCATTGCAACAAACCGACGAGGATGTGCTTAAGGTATATGATGACGGCAAGCCCGTTGGCTGGGTGCCGCTGATATGGGGTAACGTTTGTGACCTTGTCAGCGACTACAGCGACAAGCCAGTCATCGACGCACTGATGCTCCCGATCATAAAGGCCCTCGGATATGCCAATGGTAGAGACAATACGTAGAGCCGCCCGTGCGCTGCTCGTTGACGAAATGATTACCCACAGCCTTAACCCTACCGCCATGCAAGACATCCTTGATGGGAAGCGTGACAGCGGCCCCGCGATGCGGGCACTGTGCCGTTCGATCTCCGAGCGTAACCGGATTATCCATGAGCTTACCTACCGCCTTGAGGGCTGTATTAAAGCGGAACCAAGCGATATGGTTCGCTATGGCGATGAGGAAGCAATTCGCCGTGGCCGTGCCCTGGCGATGGGTTAAGGTTCAATTGAACCGCTGGGCCTTATGGGCTGAAACCCTAAGGAGTAATGGGGCGACCGAGGGGTCTTGAACCCCCGACCTCTGGTACCACAAACCAGCGCTCTAACCAACTGAGCTACGATCGCCATAGCGCCACTAAGGCAGGCGCGATCCCGTTACTTGGCCACAAATGAGGCCGTGGATTTATCATGTGCCGGGCGTGAACCCGGCACAACGAATATCTTACTTCTTGAGGCTGAGACCACCAAAACGCTTGTTAAACTGGGCAACGCGGCCACCCGTGTCAAGCATACGGCCCGAACCACCGGTCCATGCTGGGTGCGATGTCGGATCGATATCCAGAGCGAGGGTATCACCTTCTTTGCCCCAAGTGGAGCGTGTTTCGAAGATGGTGCCATCGGTCATCTGCACCTTGATCATGTGATAATCGGGGTGAATGTCAGCTTTCATAAGTAAATCCTTTGTTCAGCCGCCGGTTTCCGACCGGCAACCCTAAATTCGGAAGCGCCGCGCATAGCGGGGGACGCAACGGATAGCAACATTGAATTGCTGCCTGACGAAGGGATCAGAACGTCAAATGCCCCATCGCCCTGCCTTATAACTTCGTCATCCCGAACTTGTTTCAGGATTACGCGTAAACCTCGCCGGTTATCCGGTAACGAGCTGAGGACGAAGAGCCGTCCGCCTAGGCGGGAGGCTCCGCAATCATCGCCATGAACTCGGCTTCAGCGGCGACTTGATCGCCGACCATCGCGCGCCCTGCGAACTTACAAACGCGTGCGCGTTTTTGCACGAATTCCACATGCAGATGCAACAGGCAACCCGGCTCGACCGGTGCACGAAACTTGGCATTGTCAATCGACATGAAATACACCAGCTTGCCCGAGCCGATCAGCCCAAGGCTTTCCATCGCCAATACGCCCGCTGCCTGGGCCAGCGCTTCGACAATCATCACGCCAGGCATGATGGGCCTTCCGGGGAAATGTCCCTGAAAGAACCCCTCATTCATGGTCACGGCCTTGACCGCGCAAATACGCTCATCAATGACGAGTTCTTCCACGCGGTCCACCAGAAGCATGGGGTAGCGATGCGGAAGCACTGCCATGACCCTGCGGACGTCATAATTGCTGAAGTCGCCCCCCAACATAAAGATTAACGGCTTTCAGGTTGCGGTGCTGGTGTTGCGGGTGCAGCAGCTGGGCGTGCCTGAGCAGCGGCAGCTTGCTGCTGAGCAGCGGCGCTGATCAGCTGTTGGATCTGCTGATACAATGCACCGATCTGGCGCGACGGACGCCAGCCAGCAGGCGGCGTGATCGGAACGGAGGGCACAGCCTTGTCAAGTTCAGCTGTGATAGCGGCTGTTACGTCAACAGATTCGGGAGCCCATACGAAAGCGTCGGGTGCCAGAATGACATTGATTCGCTTGGCAGTGATAACGGCCTGTTGTGCAGCTTCATATTTCAGCGCTATTTGTTCGACAGCATACAACTGCGCCAGAATTACCGGATCCTGAAGCGTGTTCATTTCCTTTTGCTTCGCATCAATCTGCGTCAACAAAGGGTTCTTAGCCTTGATCGCCGCGTCAAGCTCAGCCTGCGTCAGTTCCTTGTCCTTGTTGGTATCAAGCTGCGCATTCAAATTGTTAATTTCCTGACGCTTGGTCTGCATTTGCTGCGCCACGGCAGCGTATTGCGTGCCAATCTGCTGATAGGCGGTACCAAGCGCCTTTGAACGGGCGATTGCAACCGAGGTGTCAGCAGTTGCGATGCCCGAAACCTGGGCATTCGCTGGTGCAGATATGGCAGCTGCCGACAAAAGAGCAGCCACAATGGCGGTGTTACGAATGTTCATTAGAATTGCGTTCCTACGTTGAATGTAAACAATTTGGTGTCGTCACCCGGCTGCTTTAGCAGAGCGCGGGCGATATCAATCCTGAACGGACCAAAGGGTGAATTCCAGTTAACGCCGAAGCCAACCGACAAACGCGGCTTCCAGGTGTCACCGAAGAAGCGTTCTTCGAATCTCAGTGCCGAAACCCGGGCCGAACCATCGGCATTAGTTGCCGCTGTCGATGTCTGAAGCGTGCCAGCGGCATCAACGAAATAATAAAGCGGTGCGCCTTGCGTACCATCTGCCAGCACTTCGCGCTGTTGCACAGTCTGAAGGATTGGCCGTGTCACGTCAAAAACCGAACCAACGTCGACGAACAAAGATGGACGCAAGCCCAATTCTCGTGCGCCGCTACCCAGCGGGATCTGCAGTTCTGCCCGGCCCAGATAATAGAAACGTCCGCCAATGGCATCGTCCTGAATTTGGTTACGGGCAGTCAGTGGCGCGTTCACGGCGACGCCGTTTTCGACTTGGCCTTCAAAGAACACGCGCTGCACCCGCGGGCCAACGCCGCGAATATCGAAACCACGCATTTGCGGCTCACCCAAGTAGAAACGATCGGTCAAACGCACATCGTCAATACCCTGCGATGCAAGGCCGCGGTCCTCCAGCGGGTGAATATATCCGCCTTCAATCGACAGTCCGAGAACGAAATTACCGAAAGGCTTCCAATACTTATCCGCGTTGATGCGGGTTTTGATATATTTTACGCTTCCGCCGAGACCGGCAAAATCCTGACTTATACCTGCGCTTTGTCCGCGTGTCGGACGAATCCGGTTGTCACGGTCATCATAAAGCAAGGTGTACCCGATCGATGAGGTCAACCGCTTGCCCAGCGCATCGCACAGGAACCGCCCTGCGACGATCGGGTCGCAAGATGCAGGTAGCGGACCCGCACCGTCTGGGTCGGAGAAAAACGTGTTTTCATCCAGCGAGATATCGTCTTGGCTTAGGCCATAGCGCGCCTGGAAATAGATGAATTCATTGACCGGCACACCGACGCGCAGCTGAAGTCCGGTCGTTGCTTGTTGATATGTCGTGTTGCGCTGATTGTTGAAGAAGTTGAAGCTGTTCAAATCGCGCCGGAAGATATCGCCTGAAACCGCGATGGAGCGGTCAAACAGATAAGGCTCGGTAAAACCGATTTCTGCAGACTTTGAATAAGAGGAATAAGATATGTTTGTCCGCAATTCCTGACCAAGTCCGCGGAAGTTGCGTTGCTTGATCGAACCTTGGAAGATAAAGTTTTCAATCGACGAGAAACCTGCCGACAGCGACAGTTCGCCAGTCGCTTTTTCTTCGACATTGGTGGTCAAGATGATACGATCTGGCGCACTTCCCTGCACTTGCTCTACCTCCAGGTCTTCCTGGAAATAGCCGAGCGACTTAATACGCTCGGCGGTACGCTTTACCTGAATGCTATTAAACGCATCGCCTTCGTTCAGCCGGAATTCGCGGCGAACGACCTTGTCTTGAGTCAACGTGTTGCCGTTGATGTCAATACGCTCAACGAACACGCGCGGCGATTCCGCAACATTGAACGTAATGCCCATCGTCAGCGTTTCTTTATCACGCTGGAAATCTGGGTTCACATCGGCAAAAGCATAACCAAACAGGCCAGCGGTTTCCGACAGGCTCTCAACGGTGTCTTCCACCATTTTGGCATCGTACCAGTCGCCTTTTTTCATCCGAAGAGTAGTTGTCAGGCGGGCTGAATCAAAATCGCGTATTTGGCTTTCGACCTTCACATCACCAAATTTATACCGGTCGCCTTCTTCGACCACATAAGTGATGATGAAGTCTTGCTTGTCAGGCGTCAGTTCAGCGACAGCAGACACGACGCGGAAATCGGCATAGCCTTGAGTCAGATAAAACTGGCGAAGCTTTTGTTGGTCAAAAGCCAAACGATCCGGATCATAGCTGGTGCCTGAACTGAAGAATCGATAAAAACGCGACTGCTTCGTGACCATTTCACCGCGCAACTGACCATCGGAAAACTTGTCATTGCCGATTATGTTGATCTGCTGAACTTTGGATTTTGGCCCTTCGGTAATTTCAAACACGATATCGACGCGGTTTTGGTCCAATTGAACCAGCTTTGGTTCAACAACTGCCGCAAAACGGCCCTGCCGCTTATAAAGCTCGACGATGCGGGCAACGTCGGCACGGACTTTCGATCGCGAATAAATCTGGCGCGGTGCCAACTTGATTTCAGGTTCGATCTTGTCGTTCTTGATGCGCTTGTTGCCTTCAAGAATGATACGGTTCACGACTGGGTTTTCGCGCACTTCAATTACGACCGCGCCCGCATTATTACGGACCGCGACGTCAGCGAATAATTCAGTCGCGTAAAGATCCTTCAACGCTTGGTCGGCAGAAACTTGAGTCCACGGCTGCCCAGTGCGCAGGCGGATGTACGACCGAACAGTGTCGGCTTCGAGTCGCTGAGTGCCAACGACGGTGATCGATTGAATGATCTCGGCAGGTGCCGTTGTCTCGGGCTGAGCAGGCTGAGCAGGCTGGGCGGCGGGCATTGCCGGCGAAGTCTGCGCAAAAGCCGGGGTCATCGTACCCGTCGCAGCAAGCGCAGTCGAACCCATCAAATATATGCCAAAGCTTTTGAAGTTGCCAAAAGGTCTACTTTTCATTGTCATCCGATCTGATGTCCGGCCCCCACCGGGCGTTGGCTAGGTGCCGCTAAAATATTTTTGCGTCCCTGCCCGATGCAGCGCGCGCAATCAAGTATCCAATGTCCTCAACTGCTTCCGAAAAGCCCGAAAGACGCTAAATCGTTGAATGTTACCATTATCATGAATGCCGCCAGCATCGCAAATCCTGCACGGAAAGCCCACTCCTGCACTACGGGCGTGGCTGGGCGCCGACGCACTGCTTCAATTGCGTAGAGCAGCAAATGCCCTCCATCGAGCATAGGAATTGGCAGGAGGTTGATGAACCCCAAGTTAATCGAGATCAAAGCAGCAAGGCTGATGAACGTCAGAATGCCAAGGCTCATGGCCTCGCCTGACACTTTCGCGATTTTCAACGGTCCGCCCAGTTCGGAAATGGGACGCCGCCCAGAGATAATCTGGCCAAGGCCAATCATCTGTTGCCGCAAGATATTTCCGGTTTGGACGACAGCGGCCCATGGTGCTTCAAGCACGCCAACTTCGCGCACTTCTACTTTACTGGCGCCAACACCAAGGCGACCAATGCGATATTCATTGCCGAAACGATCAATTTCATTAACCGCCGCTACGGTGGCTTCCTTCGCCATACGCACGCCATCGCGTTCGATTTCAATAACCAGCTTTTCACCGGGAATCATCACGACTTCGCTCGCCATTTCATCGAACGTTTCAATGGTCCTGCCGTTCAAGCTGAGAATTCGATCACCTTCCAACAGGCCAGCCACGGCTGCCGAACTATTGGGCTGGACGACGTCAAGCACAGGCGGTGTTACCGATTTGCCGAAGGCCAGTAAGAAACCCATCGCAATCAGAATCGCCAAGATGAAGTTCACGGCAGGCCCGGCAAATACGATCAGCGCGCGTTGCCACAATGTTTTGGATTGAAACGTCTGGTTGCGCTCATGCTCAGGCAACTGTTTCCAGCTTTCGTCCGCTTGGCTGGACGGGTTCATGTCGCCTGCAAATTGGACGAAGCCGCCCAACGGCAGCAAGCCCACGCGCCATAAGGTACCGCGTTTATCCTCACGACCCCAGATTTGCGGGCCAAAACCAATCGAAAACTTCTCGGCCTTCACGCCAAACCAGCGGCCGACCGCATAATGGCCGAGCTCGTGTACCACGACGAGCGAGCCGATCAGCACCAAAAACGCGACCAACGTCAAAAGGATATGGGGTGATTCAGTGGCCACTCTTCAATTTCTCCAGTTCGTCACGCGCATAGTGCCGGGCGTCTGCATCGATGCTGAACAGATCATCCAAATTTGTCGGGGCATCTGGCACACAAGCGGTCAAGGTCGCCTCTACCAATTCAGCAATTTCCAGGAATTTAATCTGACCCGCCAGAAATGCAGCCACAGCAACCTCATTCGCGGCGTTCAATATAGCTGGCTTTGCACCGCCCTCGGTAATCGCCGCGCGCGCAAGCCGAAGCGCGGGGAAACGCACGATGTCAGGTTGCTCAAACGTCAACTGCCCGATGGCGGCGAGATCAAGCGGCTTGCACGTTGTCGCAATACGTTCAGGCCACGCCAGCGCACTCGCAATGGGAATCCGCATGTCCGGTGAACCCAACTGCGCCAACGTCGAGCAATCGACATATTCCACCATGGAATGGATCACAGATTGTGGATGGACGAGGATATCGAGCTTATCCAGTCCAACCGGAAATAAATGAAACGCCTCAATCAGCTCAAGGCCCTTGTTCATCATTGTCGCAGAATCGATGCTGATCTTCGCGCCCATGTCCCAATTGGGATGCGCCGCCGCCTGAGCTGGCGTCACGCCCTCCATCTGCTCAAGCGAGAAAGCCCGAAACGGCCCGCCACTCGCGGTCAGGGTGATCTTGCGCACTTGGTCGATCTGACCACCAGCTAGGCACTGGAATATCGCGTTATGCTCGCTGTCGACCGGCAAGAGGACAGCACCAGAACGGCGCACCGCAGCCATCATTAGTTCGCCCGCGGAAACCAAAGCCTCCTTATTGGCTAAAGCGACAGTATTACCTGCTTCGATTGCAGCCATAGTAGAAGGCAGCCCAGCACAGCCTACTATTGAAGCCATGGTCCAGTCCGCATCGCGTTTGGCGGCCTCCACAACAGCTTGTGGGCCTGCTGCGGCCTCAATACCGGTCCCTGCGAGCGCGTCCTTGAGCTCGGAATAAGCCGATTCATCGGCTACCACTGCCAGCTCTGCATCAAATTCGCGCGCCAATTTTGCGATGGCGGATGCGTTGCCATTGGCTGTCAGCGCAACAACGCGGTATTTGCCGCGATGCTGGCGAATGAGGTCCAATGTCGACAGTCCGACAGAGCCGGTTGCGCCAAAAATCGACACGCTTCTGGTCATCAATCAGCTACCCGCCACACTTTGAAATACCATGATAACGCCTGCAGCAAAGGCCACTGCAATCAAGCCGTCGGTCCGGTCAAACAAGCCGCCATGGCCGGGTATTAGCCGCCCTGAATCCTTGACCCCCGCCCGCCTTTTCATCCAGCTTTCAAAGAAATCGCCGGTTTGCGCAATAACTGCAAGCGCGGCGCCTGTAAGCATCAGGCGGAACCAGCCATATGCGAGGTAAACATCGCCATCGCCCGCATCGCCGCCCCGCGAAGCATAAATCGCCGCCTGAATTGCGACCATCATGATACCCGCGACAATCATGCCGCCGAACAGGCCAGACCATGTTTTCGACGGGCTGATCCGCGGCGCAATTTTCGGTCCACCTAAGCCCCGTCCGGCGAAATACGCGCCGACGTCTGTGCCGATGACGCCTGCAATCAACATGATGGCTGGCGTCATGCCGAAAAACCGTGCGCTAAATACCAGCAGTGTAAAGCACGCGAGGCCGACATAAAAGATACCGAGAAAAAGCCATAATGTCCGCGCCTGAACACTGTGGGCGAAGCCCAAAACAAGCTTCGCGAACTCGTAAAAAACGCCTAGCCCGACCGCAACAACAAGCGCCATGAAGGCATATCCGCCGATCCAGATCGCAATGACAGCGACCGACATCATGGCAACGCTCGACGCCGTCCGTATCCCCAAGTCCGAACGCGGCTTCAGCAGTGGCGCAACCTGATCGTTCATCGGCCACCATAACGGCGTTCGCGGCGAGCAAATTCGTTGAGCGCAGCCGCGAGCTCTTCTTTGCTGAAATCAGGCCACAAGGTTTCAGTAAACCAGAATTCGGCATAAGCAGCCTGCCAGAGCATGAAATTGGACAGACGCTGTTCGCCCGACGTTCGGATGAGCAAATCCAGCGGCGGCAAGTCAGCGGTGTCCAGATTGGCTTCGATCGCTTCGGCGCTAATCTCACCCTGCGCCGCAGCAGCCCGGGCCGCGCGAACCATCTCGTCTTGCGATCCGTAGTTTAACGCAACCGCAAGCGTGGTGCGACTATTTTTGGACGTACGTGCAATAGACTCTTCAAGCATTTCGACAATATCTGGCGCCAACGCCTTATAATTGCCAATTATCCTAAGGCGCACGTCGTTCGATGCAAATTCATCAAGATCAGATTTGATGAAATCGCGCATCAGGCCCATCAGGTCGCTGATCTCTTCTTCTGGTCGCTTCCAGTTCTCGCTGGAGAAGGCGTAGAGGCTTAATGTTTCCAGCCCAAGGTCACCTGCAGCACGTACGATGTTCCGAACGGTTTCAACGCCGCGCTTGTGGCCCATGGCGCGCGGCAACATCCGCTTCTTTGCCCAGCGGCCGTTGCCATCCATGATGATGGCAACGTGGCGTGGCATCTTGCCGGTTCCGGCTGCAATGCGCTCTTGGGCTTCAGCGACGGCCATTACCAACTCACCACGCACCGTTCGTTTCGAGCATGATCGAGAGACTCATAAGGCGTGTTATAACGGCTTGTGTCTCGACTGGGCTCGACACGAACGGATGTTGGAAAGGAGCCAGTTTCAAAATCACTGGCTCAGGATTTCCTTTTCCTTGTGCGCGGCGGCATCATCGACGGCCTTGATCATTTCGTCGGTCATTTTCTGAACTTCGGTTTCCAACCGCTTGCGGTCGTCCTCGCTGATTTCCTTCCTATTCTCATCCGTCTTCAGCCCGTCATTGGCATCACGGCGCACGTTGCGGATCGCAATTTTTGCCTTCTCGGCATATTGGCCAGCAAGCTTTGCAAGCTCCTTACGGCGCTCCTCGGTGAGATCGGGGATAGGCAAACGCAACGTCTGGCCATCGGTGATCGGGTTCAAACCCAGACCCGCCGAACGAATTGCCTTTTCAACCGGAGTCACATTTGACCGGTCCCAGACTTGCACCGAAAGCAGCCGCGGCTCAGGGGCGCTGACTGTCGCAACTTGGCTCAATGGCATATGGGAGCCGTAAACTTCAACGACCACAGGATCGAGCAAGGTCACGTTAGCGCGGCCAGTCCGGAGTCCGGACAAATCGCTTTTGAATGAATCGACAGCGCCCTTCATACGGCGCTCAACGTCGGTTTTGTCATATTGCGGCATGGATCAGTTTCCTTCGCTTGTTACCACAGTTGAGGTGCCGCTTCCGTCAAGCACTTTCAATATGTTGCCCTGTTCGCGGATGGAAAATACCACGATGGGAATGTTGTTGTCACGGCAGAGCGACACCGCGCTTGCGTCCATAACCTTCAGATTATCTGCCAAGACACGGTCATAACTTAATGTTTCATAACGCGTTGCCGTTGGCACCTTTTTAGGATCCGCATCATACACGCCATCGACTGATGTGCCTTTGAATAACGCATCGCACTGCATTTCTGCCGCACGCAACGCCGCACCGCTATCTGTGGTGAAGAACGGAGCTCCGACGCCAGCGGCGAAAATAACAATACGCCCTTTTTCCAAATGTCTCTCGGCACGGCGGCGGATGACCGGTTCGCAAACCTTGTCCATTTCAATAGCCGACTGCACACGCGTCGGCACGCCAAGCTGCTCAAGCGCGTTCTGCATCGCCAGCGCGTTCATTACGGTCGCAAGCATGCCCATATAGTCCGCCTGTGCCCGGTCCATGCCCTTGGCGGCTCCGGCCATCCCACGGAAGATGTTGCCGCCGCCAATCACCAGGCACAATTGCAGCCCCGTATCCTGAGCAGCCTTAACCTCTTCCGCCACGCGGGCGACAGTGTCAGGATCAATGCCATAGGCTTGATCACCCATGAGCACTTCACCTGACAATTTCAGTAGAATGCGGCGATAGCCGTGCGCGCCCATAATGTCCCTCGTCCCGATACGATAATGGCGCCCAGCTATAGGAGCCGCGCGCCACATCGCCAAGGCCTTATCCCTGCCTTTTGGCAGGGAAGCCAAGAATATTTACGCGCCGACCGCAGCAGCCACTTCAGCTGCAAAGTCAGACACTTCCTTTTCGATGCCTTCACCAAGCTGGAAGCGGACATAGTCCTTCAGCACGATTGGCTTGCCGGCTTCTTTACCAGCGGCCGCGACAACGTCGGAAATCGGAGTCTTGCCGTCCATAACAAATGGCTGGCTCAACAATGCGTTTTCCTTGGCGAACTTCTTCACGGCGCCTTCAACCATCTTCTCGACAATATCAGCAGGCTTGCCGCTTTCCGATGCTTTTTCACGTGCAATGCCGCGTTCGCGCTCAAGCGTTTCGGCGTCAAGGCCGGTTTCGTCAAGCGACAGCGGGAATGCAGCGGCGATATGCATAGCAAGTTGCTTGCCAAGGCCATCAAGCGTTGCAGCATCTGCTTCGCTCTCAAGCGCCACAAGAACGCCGATGCCACCCATGCCAGGCGCCGCAGCGTTATGGACATAGGAAACAACACGGCCATTGCTCACCGACAGCGACTTCACGCGACGGATGACCTGGTTTTCACCGATGGTTGCGATGTTGTTGGTCAGGCGCTCCTGAACGGTTTCACTGTCGCCATACGGCGCGGCCAAAACGGCTTCGGCGTTATTTGCAGCTAGGCCAAGTGCAACTTGGCTAACAGCGGCAACAAATTCCTGAAACTGTTCGTTCTTGGCGACGAAGTCGGTCTGGCTGTTGACTTCGATTGCGGTGCCCTTGGTGCCTTCGACGGCAACGCCGACAAGACCTTCAGCCGCAGTGCGGCTCGATTTCTTGGCAGCGGTTGCGAGGCCCTTGGCGCGCAGCAAATCGACTGCGGCTTCGATATCGCCATTGGTTTCTTCAAGCGCCTTCTTGGCGTCCATCATGCCGGCACCAGAAAGCTCACGCAGTTCCTTGACGGCTGAAGCGGTAATTGCAGACATAAGATTGTCCTTTCGAAATGTGCAGGAGGCCAATCGACCTCATTTAAGTTCGTCATGCCCGCAAAGGCGGGGATCCAACACCGGCGCTAGCATAATCTGCAAACGTCAGGAGCCGGCCCCCCGCCTAAGCGGGGGTGACGACAAATTGGTTACGCTTCTGCGGCAGGCGCTTCGGCTGGAGCAACTTCAGCAGCAGGTGCTGCTTCTTCTGCCGCAGGCGCAGCTTCAACCAAAGCAGGCTCGGCCGCTGGCTCAACTTCCGCACCAAGGTCAATGCCCTTGGCAACCTTGGCGTTTACATTGCCCTTGGTTGCTGCAGTGGCAATGGCGTCGCAATACAAACGAATGGCGCGCGCAGCGTCATCATTTGCAGGAACCGGGAATGCAATGCCATCAGGCGATACGTTCGAGTCCAGGATCGCGATCACGGGAATACCGAGAACGTTGGCTTCCTTGATTGCGAGCTCTTCCTTGTTGGCGTCAATGACGAACATGACGTCAGGAATGCCGCCCATATCGCGGATGCCGCCAAGGCTCATTTCAAGCTTATCGCGTTCGCGGGTCATTTGAAGGATTTCCTTCTTCGTGAAACCGTGCGTGTCGCCCGAAAGCTGCTCTTCGAGCGTCTTGAGCTTCTTGATCGAGTTCGAGATGGTCTTCCAGTTGGTAAGCATGCCACCCAACCAGCGGTGGTTGACGAAATGCTGACCCGATGCGCGAGCCGCATCGGCGATTGGGCCTTGGGCCTGACGCTTCGTGCCTACGAACAGAACCTTACCGCCAGACGAAACGCTCTGGGCGACGAAATCAAGCGCACGTGCAAACAATGGCACGGACTGCGAGAGGTCAAGAATGTGGATGCCGTTGCGCGCACCGAAAATATACGGCTTCATACGCGGGTTCCAACGGTGCGTTTGGTGGCCGAAATGGGCCCCAGCTTCAAGCAATTGCTGCATGGTTACGACAGGTGCCGCCATGGTACTTCTCCTTCCGGTTGAGCCTCTGGGAAACTAGAACTTCACTATTGCCTTAAAGACAAAGATCAGCACCGGTATGTGCGTTTCCCATGTGGAATGAGGGCGCCGTTATAGCTGCGAGTAAGATTCGTCAAGCGCCAATAGGTTTCAAAGGCTGCTGCATGCTGTGTATGTACATTAACAAGCTGTTCAGCAACCGCAGCCTAGCAAAAAAGCACGCTTGGGAAATGAGGTAAAAATGCGCATCGCTATCGCTTCATTCGCTGCACTTTTGCTGTTAACAGCGCCTGCCTCCGCTCAGGAGCCTTCGCTTGGTGAAGCACAACAGTCGACACCGCCCGAACGCATATCCTTCCTTGTTACCTTCGGCGACGACAAATGCCCGGAAGCCGTCGGGGATGAAATCGTTGTGTGCGCTGCACAACCCGAAGGCGACCGATACCGTATTCCCAAGCCCCTGCGCGAGGACGAAGAATCGGTTGTGGCAGGTGGCAGCTGGACGTCAGCAGTCGAAAGCCTTGACGGGTATTCGCGCGCTGTCCTGCCCAACAGCTGTTCGGTGAATGGAAGCAACGGCTTTACTGGATGCATGCAACAGGCATTCCAACAATGGCACGCCGAACGTCGAGGTACACGCAGCGCGCCGTGAATATGGTCGCTCCTGAACCTTTTGCTCCCCCGATAGTTATCCACAGGTAATCCCCGGAGTTAACCTGCGATGTTCCACGTTTGAGATCTCACTTGACATATAGGAACATATAGTGAACAAAGAATGCACACCCTGTTCAATGTTGAATAGGCCACCCCACCAATTCGGAACGGGGTAAAGAAAGGACCAGTGCTATGACGATCATCGCTTCGCTTCTTTTTCTAACCGCACTGGGCGCATCAATCGGTGTGATCGTGTCGACGATCCGAAATGCTATGCCGCGGATCCATGCAGTTATTGATATGGAATTCGCTCCATCGGTTCAGCACGACCGCCGAATCATTTTTGGCGAAATGCGGCGGTTGGCTCCGGCAGCAATTATTGCTTTTCCAACCATATCCCGTGTTCAAAACGAACCGCGTTTAGCGGCTTAGAACAGTTCCACCCCCCAGGATGCGTGCATTCGGTTGTTTGCTTACGGGTATACTGCTGATTAGCTTTTTGGCAGGATTGACCGATGGAAAGATTTTCCACATGCCGCCCATAAAAAAGGCGGGTGCTTTCGCCCCGCCCTTTTCACCCAATATATTGGCTTGTCTTAGTTGACAGCATCCTTGAGCGCCTTGCCAGCCTTGAACTTTGGCTGAGTCGATGCCTTGATGGTCATTGGTTCACCAGTGCGTGGGTTGCGGCCGGTCGAAGCCTTACGCTTTGCAACGCCAAAAGTACCGAAACCAACGAGACGAACTTCGCCGCCGCTCTTAAGCGCGCCGGTGATCGCTTCAAATGTCGCTTCAACGGCTTTGCCGGCATCAGCCTTGGTCAAACCGCTAGAATCGGCGACTGCACTGACGAGATCTTGCTTGTTCATAGTGGGAACCCCCCTCTCAAAAATTATGTGAGACCCATTTATTACTAAATTGAGTCGCGGCTTGCGCCGGTGGCCGGATAATGAGCAGAATGTGCGCGCTGTCAAAGGAAATATCGGCCTAAAACCGTCATTTTCTTCGAAAAACTGTGCGTCCTGCCCATTACATGCAAGTTAAGGCATGACGCACGCCTTTAATGTGTCACAGAAGTCCCATTTTCACCACCAACTGCCGCTGGCAAGGCGGCTGCGAGATCATCCGCTTCGGTCCATTCAACCGCGACTAAAGGCGACACCAGGGCACGGGCCAGAACCTGGTCCACATGACTGACGGGGATGATCTCAAGACCATCTTTGATATTGGCAGGAATGTCCGCCAAGTCCTTTTCATTTTCCTGCGGGATGAGCACGGTTTTAATCCCGCCGCGCAAGGCAGCGAGCAGCTTCTCCTTTAAACCGCCAATGGGCAACACGCGTCCACGCAGCGTGACTTCGCCAGTCATGGCAACATCGCGATGGACGGCAATGCCAGTTAACGTCGACACAATGCAAGTTACCATGCCGATACCGGCAGAAGGTCCATCCTTGGGCACCGCACCTTCGGGAAGGTGGATGTGCACATCTTTGCGGGCAAACAGGCTAGGTTTAATGCCGTAGCTTGGCGCGCGCGCCTTCACATAGCTCAATGCAGCCTGAATCGACTCGCTCATGACTTCGCCTAGCTTGCCTGTGGTCTTGATCTGTCCTTTACCAGGCACAGTCACTGCCTCGATGGTCAGCAATTCGCCGCCCACTTCAGTCCACGCCAATCCCGTTACGGCACCGATCTGATTTTCTTCCTCGCCCATATCATGACGATATTTCCGTACGCCCGAGAAATCGGAGAGGTTTTCAGGCGTAATTGCGATGCTCTTGTCTTTGCCTTCCAATATCCGCCGCAACGCCTTCCGCGCCAGCTTGGCAATCTCACGTTCCAGCGTCCGGACACCAGCCTCACGCGTGTAGTAACGGATAAGATCACGCAAGGCATCGTCACTTACGGAGAACTCTTCATGCTTCAGTCCATGAGCTTCAATCTGCTTATCCAGCAGATGCCGCTTCGCAATCTCAAGCTTTTCGTCCTCGGTGTAGCCTTCAAGACGAATGATCTCCATCCGGTCCAACAAGGCTTGTGGCAGGTTCATGCTGTTTGCGGTTGTGACAAACATCACATCTGACAAATCAAGGTCGATTTCGAGGTAATGATCGTTGAACTTGTTGTTCTGTTCAGGGTCAAGAACCTCAAGCAAAGCCGACGCCGGATCACCCCGGAAATCCTGTCCAAGCTTGTCAATTTCATCAAGCAGGAACAGCGGGTTCATCGTGCCTGCCTTTTTCAAGTTGGCGGCGACTTTGCCAGGCATCGAGCCGATGTAGGTGCGCCTGTGGCCACGGATTTCGGCCTCGTCACGCACGCCGCCCAATGACTGGCGAATGAATTCACGCCCTGTTGCCTTCGCAATTGATTTTCCAAGCGAGGTTTTACCAACGCCGGGGGGACCAACGAGACACAAAATTGGGCCTTTTAGCTTGTTTGTACGCGCTTGCACCGCAAGATACTCAACGATCCGGTCTTTCACTTTTTCCAAGGCAAAATGGTCGGCATCAAGAACTTCCTGCGCTTTGGCGATATCACGCTTCAGCTTCGATTTTTTACCCCATGGAATGCCCAATAGCGTATCCAGATAATTGCGGATGACTGTCGCTTCTGCCGACATCGGGGCCATACCGCGCAGCTTTTTCAACTCGGCATTGGCTTTCGCCTTTGCTTCCTTCGAAAGCTTGATGGTGTCGATCTTGGATTGAAGCTCGGCAATCTCGTCGCCGCCTTCGCCGTCATCATTACCCAACTCGCGTTGAATGGCCTTCATCTGTTCATTGAGATAATATTCGCGCTGGGTCTTTTCCATCTGCCGCTTCACGCGGCCACGGATTTTCTTTTCGACCTGCAAGACGCCAAGTTCGCCTTCCATGAAGGCGAAGGCCATTTCCAGGCGGCGAAGCGGGTTAGCTTCGACCAGCAACGACTGCTTGTCCGACACCTTCAGTTGAATATTCGCGGCAACCGCATCGGCAAGCGCTGATGGCGTGTCGATTTCGGTCAGCTGAACTGCGGTTTCAGCAGGCATTTTCTTGTTCAGCTTGGAATAGTTCTCAAACTGCTCGGTCACCGACCGCATCAACGCAGTGGCTTCTGGCCCTTCGGCGTTTTTCTCTTTGATCAGGCTGACGGTTGCTTCGACATAATCTTCGCCGCGTTCAATCAAGTCACGCAGTTCCGCACGCTGCTTGCCTTCGACGAGCACGCGCACGGTGCCATCGGGCAACTTTAACAACTGCATGATCGAAGCTGTCACGCCGATATTGTACAAATCATCCTTGTCCGGGTCATCCTCGGCAGGGTCAAGTTGAGCTACAAGAAAAATTTCCTTGTTGGCGGCCATGGCCTTTTCAAGCGCAACCACCGATTTGTCGCGACCGACAAACAACGGCACAATCATGCCGGGGAAAACAACAATATCGCGCAACGGCAATAATGGAAGGTTCAGATCCATAGATACTCCAATTGGCAGTCACCCAAAGCGGCAACTGGCCTGTTCTCCCTCAATATGAGCGCTTTGTGCACGCTTTCAATGCATGTGCAGCTGTGGCGGGCATTTTATTGGGGAAAAACCGCGCAAGAGCTCGGTCACCAACAACATTCGCGTAATTAAAACGGCAGTTTGAAACCTGGAGGCAATGGCAGGCCGCTGGACATCTTGGCCATTTCGGCATTGCTGGCTGCATCGGCCTTTTCGCGGGCATCGTTAAGGGCCGCTGTGATAAGGTCTTCCAACATGCCTTTGTCTGCTGGCACAATGATGCTGTCATCAAGAGACACATTTAGAATCCGGCCCTTTGCGGTCGCCCGGACCTTCACCAGACCGCCACCAGACACGCCCTCAACCTGGATCGTATCCAGCGTCGCCTGTGCCTGATCCATCTGTTGCTGGATGTTTTGGGCGGCCTCTTGCGCAGCCTTGATCATCTCTTCCATGCTTTTCATGCGCTCTTACTCCGTTTAATGTCATACTCGTCGCTGTCGAGCAGCTCCGCCTCAGGAAACGCGGCAAACGCCGCTTTGACCAAAGGTGACTCCAATATAGTGCGTTTATCTGCCTCGGCCGCTGCCTCTTCCTGCTCCAAAAGACTTGGCTGCGCTTCGCCCGCGCGTTCTTCTACGTCCCAGCGCGTGCCGGTCACCTTGGCCAACCCATCGCGCAATTCCGCCACGAAACCTGGCGCTACTGGCCCGGCCAGTTGGTATGCAAGCAACGGCGGCGCATATTCCACCAAACGCACCACGTCGCGCATCGTCATTTCAAGGCTAACAAAGCCATCACGCGCCAATCGTTCCAAGAGCGCGTTGAAGTTCGCTGGCATTAACGTCTGCACGGTGGCTGGCGGTGGAATATCGAGCGCGGTAGGCGCAGATGCTGGAGGCGGCGCAGTGAAAGCCCCTTCGCCAATCATCTTGGCTAACTCCCCCGGATCAGGCAGCGTTGCGGCATGAACCACCCGTAACAACGCCATGTCTGCGGCATCCAACGGGACCGAAGCGCGGGCGACTTCCTCCTGCCCCTTCAACAGCAATTGCCACAAACGGTGCAAAACGGGAAAGGACAAACGGTCGGCATGTTCCTCAACAACGGCGGTCGCTTGAGCATCCAACGCCCCATCGCGCGGTGCACCAACCTTCGCGAGCGTCAACCGGTGGACTTCGGACAACAGCCCTGCAAACATCGCCAGCGGTTCAACGCCTAGATTATACTGGTTCTTGGCCTCAGCCAGCATAGCTTGCGCGTTACCTGTAAGGATTAGGCCAAAGAGACGACGAATTGCGCCACGGTCAGAAAGCCCAAGCATGTCGCGAACCTGCGCAGCAGTCACCTTCCCATCGCCCTCCATATCGGCATGGGCAATGGCTTGATCGAGGATCGACAGGCCGTCGCGGACCGAGCCTTCTGCGGCCTGAGCAATCAGGGTCAACGCCTCGGTCTCGGCTTCAACCGCTTCCTTTGCGGAAATTTCCGCGAAATGCGCCGAAAGCTTCTCCGTCGATATCCGTTTCAGGTCAAAGCGTTGACATCGCGACAGTACCGTGATCGGAACCTTGTTAACTTCGGTTGTTGCAAACAGAAACTTCACATGGCCCGGCGGCTCTTCAAGCGTTTTCAGCAATGCGTTGAACGCATTTTTAGACAGCATGTGCACTTCGTCGATGATATAAATTTTATAGCGCGCGGAAACTGCCGAATAACGAACAGCCTCAATAATCTCGCGCACATCGTCGACGCCGGTGTGGCTCGCGGCATCCATTTCGATGACATCGATATGCCGGCCTTCAGCAATAGCAACGCAAGGCTCGCATGTACCGCAAGGGTCAATTGTCGGACCGCCCTGCCCGTCGGGACCAATGCAATTCAACGCCTTTGCGATCAAACGCGCGGTCGAGGTCTTACCCACGCCGCGCACGCCAGTCATGAGGAATGCATGTGCCAGCCTGTCGCGCTTGATGGCGTTACCCAACGTCTGAACCATGGCGTCCTGCCCGATCAGTTCAGCAAAGGTCTGTGGCCGGTATTTGCGCGCCAAAACGCGGTACGCCGCGCCGCCAGGTGCCGCTGCAACTTGGGACGGGGCCGAAATTGGCGACTTGGAAACTGGTGGCAAATCCAGCCCCAGACCCAATGCGTCATCGGGCATATCCGGATCGCGCTCAGCGAAGTTTGGGGTACTGGAGTCGGGCATTGTCATCATATTAGAATGGTCACCGACCTTTGTCGAAGCCTTCCCCACCGAAACACGGGGAAAAGTAGGAGCCGAATGACCCGCAGCGAATTCGTTGTGGCTGCTTCCGTCAGGATCTGACCAGGTTGGCGAGTGCCACGTCCATCCGACTCCCAAGCCGCATATGGCGGTGGCACCGCTGAATTGCAAGGCCGAGTGTAGCATTTGGTAAATGGCAAGTTTACCACGATACGATACTATAAATTCACTGACTGGAGTTAGGCAAAGCCAGACTTACGGGAACTTTGGGCCATGATGAACATGACATCTACGACGAGCACCTATCAACGGTACGAAGACGCGGCGCAAGAGGACCGCAGCGCTCCGCGCGTACGCCTCAAAATACCAGCGATCATGCGTCCGTCCGGCTCACCGGGTTTTTCTGTGATCGTCCGTGACCTTTCGCTCTCTGGCGTGGCTTGCGAAGCGTTGACTGGCATGGCGCCTGGCACGCGTATTTGGCTGACATTACCCGGCCTTTCGGCACTTCAGGCAAAGATCGTATGGAACGACGGTACTATCGTAGGATGCGAATTTAGTAACCTGCTGAACCCCGCCGTGCACGCAAACATCTTGGCCCGATTTCCTGTTCAAAGTTAAGCGTTACGCAAATACCAATCATAATCGATGCTCGGCACTTGACCGAAATAGCGGTCCTGCTCGACCCGCTTCACAATCGTGAACATGTCGACGAAGCGATCACCCAGATACGCGCGCATTAACGCGGAGCCGTGGAAGCGGTCGACTGCGGCAAACCAGTTACTTGGCGGTTTATCATCGCCCGACCCGTCGCGGTCATAACCATTGCCAACGACCGCCGGGCCAGGGTCGATCTGGTTGATGATGCCGTGATGAATGCCCGACAATACCCCAGCGACCGCGAGATACGGGTTGGCGTCGGCGCCGCAGGCGCGATGTTCGACATGACGACTTGATGGCGGGCCGGCAGGGATGCGGAACGACACAGTGCGATTGTTGACGCCCCAAGTTGGTGCGACCGGCGCATAACTGTTGGCCTTGAACCGGCGGTAGCTGTTGGCATGCGGCGCAAAGAGCGCGAAGCAATCACCAACGCTGGCGATCATCCCGCCAATGGCATGGCGCAACATAGGCGTGCCTTCGGGATCGTCGGAAGCAAACAAATTCTTCCCGTCACTGCCGTTCATAGAAACATGAATGTGCATGCCGGAGCCAGCTTGTTCAGCGAAAGGTTTTGCCATGAAGGTAGCTTCAAGCCCGTGGGCCTGCGCCACAGCCTTGACAACGCGCTTGTACATAATCGCATCGTCGCAGGCGCGCAGCACATCGGGCTTGTAACGCAAGGTCAACTCGCACTGGCCCGGCGCAAATTCGGAGATCGCAGATTCGAGCGGCAACCCCTGAATATCGCAGACTTCGTAAAGCTCGTCGAAGAAGGGCCGGAAATCGTCCAGTTCACGCAAGCCGTATACTTCAACCATCTGCGGCGTTTCGTGATTATATTCGGGCCGCGCCGGGCGGATCGAGCCATCGCGTGCGCGCTTGGGATCCAGCAGGTAAAATTCCAGCTCAACCGCCAATGCTGGCGTCAGGCCCATTTCTGCAAAACGGTCAACGACAAGGCCAAGCACATGGCGCGGATCAAGATCATGCGGTGGGCCGTCCAGCTCGTAAAAATCGACCATGAATTGCGCCGCATTGTCACCTGCCCAAGGCGTGCGGACCAAAGTGCCGGGGATTGGCTTCATGGAGCGGTCGGCGTCGCCATCCTCCCAGACGAGGCCAGTTTCAATGGTGTCCTGACCAGTGATATCGACAACTGCAATGGAGCCGGGGAAGAAGCGGCCGATTTCATAAACCGACAGCACCTCATGCTGGCGCAACCGCTTGCCGCGCGGAACCCCGCCAAAATCGGTGTAGATCATCTCGATCGAGTCGATGTCGGGATACGCCGCAAAAAAGGCCTCCGCCTCGCTGCGTGGCGCAATGATAGCTGATGATTTTGCCCGCTTGATTGTCATGATGGTACTTTCGTCCGCCCTAATTTTCAGAAGCTTGTAGCTCAGTCAGCGCAGAGTTCAACTCTGCCGCAAGGCGGTCGACTTGCGCCGCTTGAGTAACCGGACTCACCAGCATCATGTTGTGGAATGGCGCAAGCAAGATGCCCCGATTGGCCAAATAGAGGTGAATCGTGCTCTCCAGTTCATGGTCCATCGCCGCGCGCGCCTCACTGCCATTACGCGGCGGATTGGCCGAACAGACCAGTTCTACACGCGCGCCCACGTGGCTCACATGCCAATCGAGCGCATGCGAGGCGATAACAGCGTTTAATTTTGACACGAGCCTGTCTGTAATCGACAGCATATGGGCGTAGGCCTCGCGCGTGATCACTTCCTCCAACATCGCTTGCATGGCCGTAATCGCAAGCGCGTTGGCCGATAAGGTCGTGCCAATCCCGCTATGTCCTGCGGGACGCGATGCGTTGAGCTCAGCCATCCGCTCGGCAATGTCGGCCGTGAAGCCATAGACCGCACATGGCACCCCACCACCGATGGACTTGCCCACAACCAATATGTCAGGCTTTGGCCCGTGCGTATTGCTCTGCCCGCCATAACCAGAGGAAATGGTGTGGGTTTCGTCGAGCACCAATATCGTGCCGGTTTCATCACACAGTTGCCGCAACGCAAGCAGGAAGCCTGGTGCGTCACGCACCATGCCGATGTTCGTCATCAACGGTTCCGCCAGTACGCATGCGATATCGCCACCACGCAAAGCTGCTTCAAGCGTATCCCGATCATTAAACTCGATTACGACGGTGGTTGGCGGCAAATCCTGCACCTGCCCGATCAGGCTTGGCCGGTTGACCGCATGACCATCGCGCAAGTCCACGAAAACATCGTCTACCGCGCCATGATAGCAACCATTGAAGATCAATATCTTGTTCCGCCCTGTAATACCGCGGCACCACCGTATGACTGCCCGGTTCGCTTCGCTTGCCGTCGTCGTCACTTGCCATTGCGGCAGGCCGAACATTGCGGCAAGCATCGCCCCCAGCTCTGTGCCATTTGCGGTAGGCAGCATGTAGCTGAGGCCCTGCCCTGCTTGTTCCGTTATCGCCTTGGCAAGCGGCGCAGGCGAGTGACCAAACATGCTGGCGGTATCACCAAGACAAAAGTCATCGAAGACCTGTCCGTCAATGCTCGTCAGGGTCGCTCCAGAAGCCTCCTGAGCGACTATAGGGAACGGAGTGGACCAATCGAGCATCCAATGAAAAGGCACACCCTGAAACCAACCCTGAGCCTTTTCTGAGTGGGCTTGGGATTTTGGGTTAGCATCAATGAACCGCGCGATTTCACGCTGGCGCATCTGGTGGATTGCTTGCCGGTCAATCATAGCCGGTCGCGCATCGCATAATAGAGCATACCAGCCACATGCAAAGGCCAGCGCAACAACGTTCCACCCGGAAAAGGCTTGGAAGGCAGGCTGGACATCAACGCATAAGCTTGCGATTCGCCGGCCATTGCCTCCGCCACGACTTCACCCGCTAATGTCGTAAGCAATGCGCCATGGCCCGAAAAACCATGCGCAAACCAGATCTTGCCGCCATCGATGCGGCCAATATGCGGCAGGCGGTTGCGACTGACACCAACGGCCCCGCCCCAACGATAGTCGATTTTCACATCAGCCAGATCAGGGAAGACTTGCGACATGTGTTTGCGGACGAAATCATCGACGCTGGCGGGCTTGGACGGCAGATATTTTTCTCCGCCGCCAAATATCAAACGGTTATCGGCAGACAGCCTGAAATAATTCAACACAAAGCGGGTGTCGGCAATCGCCATGTCTGATGGGATCAGCGACCGGGCGCGGTCCTCGCCAAGCGGTTGTGTGGCGATGTTGTAATTGAGGATGGGCATCGCATAGCCGCCCAATTGCCGGTTCAAGCCTGCGGTTTTGGTGTCCGTTGCAAGCATCGCTTGCCTGGCAAAAACATTGCCGCCCTCAACGCCTGCCCAAACCTTGTCTTTCTGCTCTTTGACACCGATTACGCGTTTGTTCACAAAAATTTGAACGCCCGCATCAGTCGCAGCCTTCGCCAAGCCAAGCGCATAGTTCAGCGGATGGAAATGTCCGCCCTTTTTGTCCACCATGCCACCGTGATAAAGCGCGCTGCTGACCACGTTTCGGCCCTCATCCGTCGAAAGCAAGTCGATGTCAGCATAATCCATATCGCGCGCAAGGCATTCCGCTTCTTCTGCAAGGTCACGATAATGTGTGGGGTTCCACGCCATCGTCGCGTGACCAGCTTTCAAATCACAAGCAATGGCGTGGTTTGCTACGCGCGCCATGACGCGGTCTCGCGCATCCAATGACAAATCAAAAATGGCTTTGCCGCGTTGCTTACCAAACGCCCTAACGAGCGTCCGTGCATCCCAGCGCCAGCCGGGGATTAACTGTCCGCCATTGCGGCCCGACGCGCCAAAGCCGGGAAAATATTCTTCAAGGACGATAACCTTCATCCCCAATTCGGCGGCGCGCAACGCTGCGGACAGGCCAGTGTAGCCAGCGCCTATGACCACCAGGTCAGCATGATGGTCGCCCGATAACGACTCATATTGCGTCGAAATATTGGCCGTCGCGCCGTAATAGCTTTGGTCAAACAGGGGGTCGCCCGTCGGGGAATCCATATTCACACCCTCAACAACAAATGCTCACGCTCCCAGCTTGATACGACGGACTGGTAATTGAACAATTCATAGTCTTTGACCGCGTAAAATATGTCAAAAAATTCTTCGCCAAGCAGGTTGCGCACTGGCTTGCAGGCACTGAAACGATCAAGTGCCGCCTCAAGTGTGCGGGGCAATGTGCGGGCGCGGTTATAGGCGCTGCCCGTGATCGCCTTGGCGGGAACCATCCGTTCGACCATGCCTATATACCCACAAACCAACGAGGCGGCCATTGCAAGATACGGGTTCGAATCCGCACCCGGCAGCCGGTTTTCGACGCGGCGGTTGGCCTTGTCGGATATAGGCACGCGGAAGCCACAGCTTCGGTTGTCTTCGCCCCATTGGACATTGATGGGCGCGGCACTGTCGGGACGCATGCGGCGGAAGCTGTTGACGTTCGGCGCCCAAAGCGGGGATACCTGCGGCATGAACTTTACAAGGCCAGCGATATAGCTGCGGAACAGCGCGCTGTCGCGGCCATTGGCATTGGAAAACAAGTTTCTGCCTGTTTCCGCGTCAACTACTGATTGGTGAATGTGCATCGCACTTCCCGGTTGCCCTGCCATCGGGTTCGCCATGAACGTGGCATAGACGCCATGCTGCTTCGCGACTGCTCGCACCGTGCGCTTAAATAGAAATACTTGATCCGCCAGCTTCAACGGGTCGCCATGGATGAAGTTCACCTCAAGCTGCGCTGCGCCCATTTCGTGGATCATCGTGTCGATATCGAGGCCCATCAACTCACAGTCATCATAGATGTGGTCGATAATGTCCTCATATTCGTTCATCGCCTCCAACCCATATGGCTGGCTGGCGGTTTCCGCACGGCCACTTGAGCCGGTTGGCGGCATCAATGGAAAGTCGGGGTCGACATTCTGACTGACAAGATAAAATTCAACCTCGGGTGCCATAATCGGTTTCCACCCGCGCGCCGCATACATGCTCAAGACTTTTTTCAAGATCGTACGGGGTGCAATTTCTACCTCGGTTCCGTCGCCATGCAGGACATCGGCAATAACGAACGCAGTGGGCGATTTGAAACCTGGCGCGACACAAATTGTATCAGGGTCGGCAATGAGTATTTTGTCCGGGTCCTTGTCCCATATGTCGGCAATATCTTCTGGATAATGGCCATCGATAGTGCAGATAAATACACTGCCCGGTATACGCAGCGACTTGTCGCGGACCGATGACAGGAATTTCTTCGCGGGCAGAACCTTGCCCCGCTGCACGCCATTAATGTCGGGGACAATGCACTCAACCTCATCGATTTTGTGCTCAGCGATCCAATTCGCAAGGTTCACGGACATTGTTCTTCACCAGTTTATGAAAGACTGATAAGCGCATGCCGGACTTGAAAGGTCAAGCCCGGCATGCATGGATTCTGCTTAGGCACGGCGGCCTACGTTTGATCAGAAGCCGTAGCTGACCGAAAACACCACGCCAGCCGCGCTGTCCTTGAATGCGAACACCGAACGGCGGTTGGTATCGACATATGAAGCACCAAGTGTGAAGCCGGACACAGCGGCGGTCAGGCCAAGCGACCAATCAACCTTTTCGTCCCCAGCGGTGAATGCGCCGTCTTCGATACCCATTGAGCCAACAATTGAAATAGGCGTGTTGGGAATAGCGACGGTCGCGTTGGTGCCGTAATAAATATTGTCATTATTACCGGTATTGTCTTGGCTTGGCACGTAGCTCAGCTGCACGCCGATAGTTGCAGGACCAACCGTTGAACCAAGCTTGCCTGTGAATTCGACATAGTTGAAGCTCGAGACACCAGGATAAAGATAGTAGGTCGCTCCGATGTCATAGGTTAGCTCTTCGCCGCCGGAGAAACCAGCATAGAGATCAACCTCCACGTCATCGCCCGCGTTTTCAGCAAGATTGGAACCCCAAACGCCCGCATATAAGCCGGACTCATGCTTGATGGTCAAATATGGCTGAACCGCAAAATCCTTGTCGGACAACGAAACCCCGCGGAAACGATAGTCGGATACAACAGCCACACCGCCGGACAATGTGATTGGACCATCCGCCTCTTCAGCAGCTTCGTCTTGCGCGAACGCAGGTGCCGAAAGCGCCATCGCGCTGATCGCGACACTGATACTTGCCAGCTTTAAAATGGAATTACGCATAATCTTACCCCTTCTTAGGTATGCTAGTTATGTCGCCGAAAGCTAACGCAATGCGTCGCTCTCGGCAGATGCCGTCCTCTTCCCGCTAAATCTGATGCATGCGCAATTTTACTTTATTTTTGATTGCGCTCTATTGTGCAGGTGCACACAAACATCAAAATCGACGCCAAGCAAGTAATTTTGCGTCAATGTCATTGTCCTTTTTAACGGATGTGACAAAACCGTCACAGTCTTGCGCAAGATAATGATAACAGTGTCATAAGGCGGATGTGCGGAAACGACCTTCCAGCCGCATTGGCGGCCTATTCGCCGGTGGTGTCGTCAAACACGCCGGTTTGCAGCAAATCTTTCCAAACGATGACGCCAGAAATTCGCTAAGCACCGATCATTCCGGGCATTTTCGAGCCGGAAACGTTAGTTCAAGGGTGATTTTTACTATTCTTTTGTTTGCAGGGGTCGCGGCGCGACAACGCCCGTCGCTAAACCCCCCGAACAAAGCAAAGCTGTTCAGATTGAGCGAAGCTAATCTTTAAATGCCAGCACAGGCCAGATTCGCACAATTTGAACAGCCCGAAAGGCCGTTCAATTCAGAATAAGATTGCGACGATTACCACAAGCAGGATTAAACCGCCAATGCTGATACCAACTGTTCTTCCCATGTGACGTCTCCATTTCTAGGAGTACAACTCATTTCATGCGCACTCGTTCCTTCAATTCAGTCGTCTCGATGTCTATCTTCAATTTATCTGAAGGCTGCTATTTATCGAAAAGACGTGGGGGAACGGTTCGATTGACCACTTCGCGCAACGCAAAAGCAGTTTCAATCCGCGCTACTCGGGGCAAGCGCGCTATCTCCTGCCGGTGAATGATCTCATAATCTTCGATAGATGCTGCCCGTACAACCAACAGATAGTCATTCCGCCCGCTCATCAAATGGCACCGGATGGTCGATGGGCTGTTGACCACAGCAGCTTCGAAAGCGGCCATCGCTTCTTCGCTTTGGCTGTCGAGTGTAATCGTAACCATTACTGTCGCGGAAAGTCCTAGTTTGCGTAAATTCACATCTGCGCGATATCCACGTAATATGCCTTCGTCTTCCAAAGCCTTCTGTCTACGGGCGGCTGCGCTTGGGGAAAGGCCAGCTGCTTCTCCCAACTCCATTTGAGTCGCACGGCCATTCGCGACCAATGCACCAAGTAATTTACGGTCCGCGCGATCAAGTTGCATATTATTTACGCCCATCATGAAAAACACGACGGATACATGCGCCGATACTTCAAATAAGTCGAATCTTTGCGGAATATAGGCATCGGGACAATGCTATTCTGCATCATATATATTTTCAGGAGCAAAATCATGCGTGTTGGCGTCCCAAGCGAAATCAAGGTTCATGAATATCGCGTTGGGCTGACGCCCGGTGCCGTCCGCGAATATGTCGCAGCTGGTCATCAAGTTGTGGTGCAGACTGGCGCTGGAGCAGGCATCATGGCAAGCGACGACGCCTATCGCAATGCAGGCGCTGAAATCGCCGCAACCGCCGCGGAGATTTTCTCGGGCTGCGACATGATCGTTAAGGTCAAGGAGCCCCAACCAAGCGAGTGGATACAGCTCCGCCCCGGCCAATTGCTCTTCACTTACCTCCATCTCGCGCCCGACCCTGAACAGGCAAAGGGCCTGATCGCCAGCGGATGCACCGCAATTGCCTATGAAACCGTCACAGATGACCGTGGCACCTTGCCATTGCTAGCTCCCATGAGTGAAGTGGCTGGCCGCCTTGCCATTGAAGCGGCAGGTGAAGCCATGCGCCGCAGCGAAGGTGGCGCAGGGATATTGCTTGGCGGCGTTCCGGGCGTTCCGGCAGGCCGCGTAACTGTGCTCGGCGGTGGCGTTGTCGGCACGCACGCCGCGCGTATGGCGGTCGGCCTTGGCGCTGAAGTCACCATCGTTGACCGTTCGATCCCGCGCCTCCGCCAGTTGGACGAAATGTTCAACGGACGTGTGCGCACACGTTATTCCACGCTTGAAACCATCGACCATGAAATCAGCATTGCCGACGCCGTCATTGGCGCAGTGCTCATCCCGGGTGCAAGCGCACCACGCCTCGTCACGCGCGAAATGCTTAAGCGGATGAAGCCCGGTTCCGTGCTCGTCGATGTCGCGATCGATCAAGGCGGCTGCTTTGAAACGTCACGCCCCACCACCCATGCCGAACCTACTTATGTTGTCGATGGCATCATCCATTATTGCGTCGCCAACATGCCCGGAGCCGTCCCACAGACCAGCGCTGCTGCACTCAACAATGCGACCTTGCCTTATGGGTTGGCGCTTGCAAACAAGGGCGTGGCGGCACTTGAAAGCAGCACGGAAACGGGGCGCGGCTTGCTGGCCGGTTTGAACGTGCATGAGGGCAAGGTGACCAGCCAAGCCGTCGCAGAAAGTCTAAATCTGGCATTTGTCGCCCCCGAAACCGCGCTCGCTGCGTGACTTAATGGCGCGCCAGTGCTAACGGCGCGTCATGGGTAAAAAGGGGCGAATTACTGCGCATCAAATTGCGGCGATGCTTGGGGTGTCACAGCCCACTGTATCGCGCGCCTTGCGTGGTGACAAAAAAGTAAACGAAACTACGCGCGCGCGCATCGTCGCGTTGGCGAATGAACTCAATTATTCGGTTGATCACAACGCCCTTCGTCTGCGCACGCAGCAAACTTATTCTATCGCTTTGGTCATTTTGTGCCGGCAGGGTGAGAATAAGGCGAACATCAACCCATTTTATCTGTCGTTGCTGGGTTGTATCGCGGCATCTGCATCTGAACGCGGTTATAATCTCATCATCTCGTTTCAGGATTCCCCAGCCAACTTCTTTGCCAATTACACCGGCAGCCGTCAGGCCGATGGCCTTATCGTCATCGGCAGCGGCCAGAATGTCGAAGGCTGGCAGTTTTTTGGCGAATATGCCCGACACAAAACGCCGATGATTTGCTGGGGTGCAAGCAAAGAAGACCTGATTTCGATCAAGAGCGACAATGTGCAGGGCGCGAGGTTGGCCATTGAACATTTGTTGCACAAAGGCTGCAAACATATTGCTTATATTGGCCCCACCAACAGCGAACAGCCGCAGTTTCAGGACCGGCTGACAACTTATATGGCTGAAATGGCCGATAAGGGTATGCAACCCATTTGCCCGCCGCTGCCTGAAAATGCCGTGCGCGAAGACCAGGGCTATGCTGCCGTCAAAGGCCTCTTCCGTGACGAGGTCAGCTTTGACGGCTTGTTTTGCGCCAACGACTTTATCGCTTTGGGCGCAATGCGCGCGCTCGACGAACACCATATCGCCGTCGGCAAGGACGTGCGCGTCATCGGCTTTGATGGCATCGCGACGGGCGCTTATGCGCAGCCACCGCTCAGCACAATTGAGCAGGATTATGTTCAGGCCGGCGAAATGCTCGTGGAGGCTTTAATCGCCGTTTTCAAAGGCGAAGCACCCAGTATCGCGCCAGTTCCGGTCAAACTCCTCACGCGGGGAACAGCCTGAGGGCGACCGCGGCATTAACCTGCGCACGCAACTTCCAAGATACAGGCGACAAAGCCTTCAGGGTCATCCTCCTGAATGAAATGCCCACCATGCAGGCTGCGGTGATTTTGACCCGCAGTTCCCGGCACACGCCCGATAAAACGGCTTTCACCACCACGCGTAATACGGTCCTGGTCTGAAAAGCAGCATAGAAATGGCTTTTCCCATGTGTCGAACACTTCCCACGCGCGTAGCTGGTCTGGCACAGCGACATTATTCTCAAAGGGGACAAAACTGGGAAAAATCCGCGCGCCTGCCTTAAAAGAAGCGTCCGGAAACGGCGCGTCGTAAGCGGCAATCTCTTGAGGCGACAGCCCGCGCTTTGTTCCTGCGCTCACAATTTTGCCAATCGGGAATACGGGGCTCCATTTGGAAAAGGCACGCCAAATCGCAAAAGCGCGCGGGGCTTCTCCGCCCTCAGGCAAGCCGCCATTCGATAGGGCTACACCAGCAAAACGGTCCGGCATTTCCGCTACCAAGCGAAGCCCAACCAGCGACCCCCAATCTTGGCACGCCAACGTGACATTCTGCAGGTCAAGTTGCTCAACCCACTCGCGCATCCACGCGACATGGCGGGCGTAGCTGTAATCGCTTTGCGCCGCTGGCTTATCCGATTTGCCAAAGCCGATCAGGTCCGGTGCAACCACGCGCAAACCCGCTGCGACAACGGGGCCAATCATCTTGCGATAGAGGTAGGACCAGCTTGGCTCACCATGCATCATCAAAACGACCGGTGCGTCACGTGGCCCTTCGTCAATATAGTGCACCCGCAAAATCGAGCCTGACGAGGCATCTCTAACATCGAGATAATGTGGAGCGAATGGATAATCCGCGATCCTCGCAAAGGCCGGATCCGGCGTGCGCAGAACTTTCATGCTTATTCCCCCCTAAACAGAACCGTGCACGGCGCGTGTCACATTATCGCACCGGCATCAAGCCTGGCTGCAAAGCTCTGGTATGGTACGAAGCCAAACCCACGCTCGTTCAAGCAGGTGCGGGACAGTACTGCTTTAGATAATCACCATGGGTCGGCATATGTTGGACGACGAACTGGATCGATTTTTCCATTTCGTCGATTTCCTGGCGCGTGGTTGGTTCTTTCACCGCGTCTGCCATCGCATTGTGTCCGCCCATTTTGATGCCTTGCCCCATCATGACAGCGGCCCAGCTGGTTTCGGTAAACAGCTCATCATCCTCGCGGAAAATCTGGCCGTTATTTCGAAATAGTTCGACCTTTTCCGTCAGGCTTTCGGGTACCGCCATATTGCGGCAATAGTTCCAGAACGGGCTGTCGTCGCGTGTAGTGCTGTTGTAATGTAGGATTAGGAAGTCGCGGATGCGTGCATATTCCTTGCCGGTTAAGCGATTGAAAGCATCTTCCTGCACTTGCGTCACGCCGTCGAGTGACAGCAAAGCAATGAGTTTGTTGATGCCTGTGTTCACGAGGTGAAGTGATGTGGACTCCAGCGGCTCCATAAAGCCAGAAGCAAGCCCAAGCGCGACAACGTTCTTGTTCCAGAATTTCTTGCGCCGACCCGTGACGAAACGCAGGAAATTTGGCTCAGCGCCGGGTTTGCCAGCGATATTATTGACAAGGATGCCGTGCGCCTCATCATCGGACATATATTCGTTGCAATAGACATGGCCGTTGCCGTTGCGGTGTTGCAATGGCACCTGCCATTGCCATCCCGCCGAATGCGCAGTCGCACGGGTGTAAGGCAAGGGACCGCTGCCGTCTTCACGCAAACACGGCAACGCTACCGCGCGATTGCAGGGCAGATAATTGGACCAATCTTCATAACCGGTTTTCAAAGCTTGTTCGATCAATAGACCGCGAAAGCCGGAGCAGTCGATGAATAAGTCGCCTTTCAATACATCACCATTTTCCATGGTGACCCAAGATACAAATCCGCTTTCATTGTCTAATGTGACGTCGGAAATCTTCCCTTCGCGGCGGACTACACCTCGCGTCTCGGCATAGGTGCGCAGATACTTGGCGTAGCGTCCCGCATCAATGTGATAGGCGTAGTTTACGGGCGGGAGATCGTCGCGTTGGTAGTCTTCGGTACGTGCAAAACGACCAAAATATGCGGCCATGGTTTCCACATTAAAAACCTGGATTGGCCTTTTGTCGCCTGCTTGTTGATATTTGTGCCAGACATGATGAAATGAAATACCGTCGACCTGATAGCCGTAATTGCCAAACGGATGAATGTAGCTATCGCCGATTTTTCCCCAATTAACGAACTGAATGCCAAGCTTGAAACTGCCTTGAACCATCGACAACAGATCGCGCTCGTCGATTTCAAGCAGGCGGTTGAAATCCAAGAAAGGCGGGATCGTTGCTTCACCCACGCCAACTGTGCCGATTTCCTCTGATTCAACAAGCGTGATCGCAACGGGCCGACCAGCGCGAATGCGCGACAATGCGGCAGCGGCCATCCAGCCTGCCGTTCCACCGCCAACAATGATGATGTGCTCGATTGTCATGTCGCCTCTCCCTTAGACAGCTTCTTAGCGATATAGTTGGAATGTGCAAATTGTGAACGTTCATTTTGTCTATTGTGAACGCTCTCAATTTTCGATATGTATTTAGGCAAAGGGAGGAGTAATACCTTCCGAAACAGGCATTAGGGAGGGTAATTTGGCACGCACATCTTTATTTGGAGCATCGCGATCGCAGCACCTTGCCGTTTTGACAACCGTTTCGGGCATTGCGCTGTGCGCAGCCCAGCCAGTGTTTGCGCAAGCCGCTGATCAGCCTGATGCCGCCGCGGAAAGCGCTGACGCTGAAGATGCAATCATCGTTACTGGCTTCAAAAAATCGCTTGAGAGCGCGCAGAATATCAAGCGTGATGCTGATACTTTTGTAGACGTCATTACTGCTGAAGACATCGGCGCGCTTGCTGACCGGTCAGTTGCCGAAGCATTGCAGCGCGTTCCCGGCGTAAATATTTCTCGCTTTGAACAGCGCAATGATCCTGACCGCTTCTCCGTAGAGGGTTCAGGCGTCATCATCCGCGGCCTGCCATTTGTGCGCTCCGAATTGAATGGCCGTGACATTTTTTCTGCCAATGGCGGACGCGAGCTTTCCTTCAACGACGTGTCGCCTGAACTTCTCGGACGTGTTGAGGTTTTCAAGAACACCACTGCTGACATGATTGATGGCGGCATTTCGGGGACGGTTAATCTTGTCACCCGCAAGCCACTCGATAAGCGCGGCTTCCATGTGGCTGGTACGGTCGAAGGCAATTATGGCGACCTGGCAAAAGAATGGTCACCCGGTTTTTCGGTCCTTGGCTCGAACACATTTGAAACAGGCATCGGAACTTTTGGCATCCAATTGGCCTATGCCCAATCGGAACTGATAACTCGGACGGATGCGTCGCAAATCACCGACCCGTGCTACCGTGCCCCGTCGCTGGACGCGGCTTGTATCCGCGTTCGGCCAGTTGGCTCCGGCGGCTTTGGCGGTACGCAGCAGTTAACTCCATCCAACTTCCCACCGGCAGGCGCGCTCTTTGTGCCCAAAGGCGCGGGTGTGCGCACTACCGACCTGACGCGTGACCGCAAAGCTTATTCAGCCGTCGGTCAATGGGAAAGCAATGACGGCCGCGCGCAAGTCACGGTCGAATATCTGCGTGCCGAAACCGAAGCCACGTTGAACGAATTTGCTGTTCTTGCGTTGGTTAACGACGATGCTTTGTTCCCCGTGATTGCGCCGGGCACCACGCCCACGTTCAACGGGAACCAGTTTGCCACCGGAACGCTCACGCAAGCTCAACCCTTTAACGGCGGACGCGGAATTCCAACTGAGCTTTTGCGCTTTCAACGTGAAGATGCCGCAAAGACCGATGATATGTCGGTTCAGATTAAGCTTACCCCAACCGACCGCCTCCGCTTCAACTTTGAAGTGCAGCATATCAAGTCTGACCGGACCGAAGATGGCTTCATCTCGGCGATGCAAACCTACACGGATGTCTTTATCGACAATTCGGGTAGCACGCCAATCGTTCAATTCCTTGAGCCTGGCACAGCCAATTCGCCTGCTAGCTATTTCAATAACCCGGCTAGGTCCTTCTATTGGTTCCTCATCGACAATCAGGTGAAGAATGAAGGCGACCTGACCAGTATGCGATTTGACGGTGATTATGATGTCAGCGAAGATGGCTTCTTCAAAAAGGCACGTTTTGGTGCGCGTTGGGGCGATCGCAATCGGGTGACGCGTAGCGCCAATTTCTCCAACTGGGGCAATTTGGGCGCCCCATGGACGGGTCGCGGCGGCAATTGGAATTGCGGCGACTTCCAAGCATTCGGCTGCGGCGGTGCTTATGCGGCTGATTTTCCTGCTTCCTCGCAAGTCCGGAATCCCTTCGGTAAGAACTTCCAACGTGGCAATGCGCCGGTGCCATTGGGTGATGGCTCTGCGTTTTTCTTTGGTGGGGATAGCCTTGTTGCCGACTATTTGAGCGGCGCAATTCAGCAGCAGGCATCGGCAATTACGGCCTACACACTTACGCCAAATGCTTGGTTCCCGATTTCGGCGCGCACAAATGCACTTCCTGGTGGCCCATGGACTGCAGGCGAAGTATCAGACGTTGAAGAGAGCACTTTTGGCGCTTATGCACGCGTTGATTTCGGTGCGAACCTGGGTGGTGACATCTCGCTAAACGGCAATATCGGAGTGCGTTACGTCGAAACAACCGTGCGCAGCGGCGGTTCGATTGGCTTTCCTACTGGACAATTCTTTGATACACCTCCCGGCGGAAATGGCGACGGTCGCGTGAGCGTGGCAGAACTTCAGTCCTCTTGTGGTTCAACACAACCGGGACAGGTTTTGCCAGGCTATTGCAGCCTGTCAGCGGCGCGTCTCGCACAATTCGCATCGGTCTTCACAGGCGAAGTGATTGATGACAGTTCCAACATCACATTCGACCATTGGCTTCCTAGCTTCAACGCCCGAGTTGATTTTGGCAATGGCATGTTGGTTCGCGGTGCGGTTTCCAAGAGTATATCGCGCCCTGACCTGTCATCCTTTGCGACAGGGGGTGGAATTTCAGACAATACGACTAATCTGAGGGCGGCTGGTACGCTAGATACGGGGCCATTGTTCCAGATATTCACGGGGAACCGATTGCTGCGGCCGACAGAATCGTGGAATTACGACCTATCATTCGAATGGTACTTTGACCGGGTTGGCTCACTATCGGTGTCTGGTTTCTACAAAGACATTAAGGGCATCGTAAATGGTGGTGCGGTTGAGCGTAACTTCACTAGCCCAAGCGGTGTGAGCACGAGCGTGTTGGTCAACGGCCCCGTCAACAGCGACGGCGGTAAGTTGAAAGGCGTCGAGATTGCCTATCAGCAGACTTATGAATTCCTGCCAAGTTTCTTAAGTGGATTGGGATCGCAGCTAACTTACACATATGTGGACGCAGGTGATTTCAACAACTCAAACCTCGGCGCGGAGCAAAGTCCGTTCACTGGTGGCCTGCCACTGGCGGGGGTCTCGAAACACACAATCAACGCGGTGGCTTTCTATGAAAAGGGTCCATTGTCAGCGCGTGTTGCTTACAACTGGCGGTCTGACTTCTTGCAGACGCCACGGGATGTCATCTTCCCCTTCTCGCCTATTTATGGTGAGGCAACGGGGCAGTTGGACGGCTCAATCTTCGTTTCGGTGACCAAGCAATTGAAACTGGGCGTTCAGGGTGTGAACCTTCTCGACGAGGTCACGCAGACGTCGCAGGTAATTGATTTTGACGGAACGCGAGCGACCCGCTCCGCCTTCCGCAACGACAGGCGCTTTACCTTTCTTGCAAGGTTTGAATTTTAACGGCGCGTAATCGGTGTCGCAAAAAGAACGGGCCTTGGTCATATGACTTGGGCCCGTTTTCTGTTTCACTCAGGCTGAAGGAGAAATCACATGCCATCGAGAATAGCTTTATGCATTGCATTAGTCGGATTGTCCGGGTGCACAACTACAGCCGTTGGCGCGCCAACGGCAAAAACTGGCTGGAATCTAGTGTGGGCAGACGAATTTAATGGCGCTGAGCTTGATCGTAATAAATGGAAGCCCGAAGAGTCTTGTTGGGGCGGCGGGAACCAAGAACGGCAATGCTACACCGACAGGTCCGAGAATATCCGCGTCGCCGATGGCAGCTTGCACTTGATGGCGCGCAAGGAGCGCTTCACTGGACCGGACCGCCCGCCCGAAATTGCAGACAACCCCAATCCCCAAAAGACGCAGGAATATACCTCCGGCAAAATCCGAACGCTTGGCATTTCCAGTTGGAGATACGGCAAGATCGAATTTCGCGCCAAGCCGCCCAAGGGCCAAGGAACATGGCCTGCTGTCTGGATGATGCCCGCCAACAATTATTACGGCGGATGGCCGCGTTCGGGCGAAATCGACATATTGGAAGGCGTAAACCTCGGGACCAGCTGCGAAACCTGTAAAGGTGACGTCGGCGAAAACAGGATGATCAGTGCGCTACATTTTGGCGACTATCCGCCGAACAACAAATTTCACGATACGCGTGTTGCTTTGCCGTCCAACGCCCTGCCCTCGGACGACTTTCACATATGGACGCTTGAGTGGGGTGAAGGCGTAATGCGCTTTTACTTGGATGGCGTGCAATATTGGGAACGCACAGCTGACGATTGGGAAACCGCGTCGCCGCTGGCGAAATCAAATCCCGTTGCGCCATTTGATCAGCCATTCTACATCATGGCGAACCTTGCCATCGGTGGCGGACTGTCAGAGAAGAACAACAACAAAGGCGTCGCATCCAACGTCACGCCCGCTGCGTTGGTTATTGATTGGATCCGCATTTATCAATGTGGCGAGGACAAGGACAAAGGGCTAGCCTGCATGCACGGCGTCACAAAAGGTAAATAGACATGGCGAGACGCCGCCAAGCCGTAACGATCAAGCATGTAGCAGCCGATGCAGGGGTATCCCTGCAGACCGTCAGCCGCGTCATTAATAACGAGCCTAATGTTCGCCCCATAATGAAGGAGCGGGTGCAAGCGTCAATCGACAGGCTTGGCTATGTTCCGTCGATCGCGGCACAGCGCATGAGCGGGTCGCGCTCTTACCTGATTCTTGCGATCAATGACCGTGAACGCACCATCGCCGATTGGCAGGCGCGTCAAGGGACCGATTGGGTTGACCAGATGTTGCTGGGTGGGATGCTGAAGTGTGCAGAACTTGGCTATCGCATGATATTTGAATTAGTCGATACGCATAACGACCATGTCGAGCGCGAGTTGGGTGCGACAATTGCGGCGCTTCAACCCGATGGCGTAATATTGACTCCGCCGCATTCGGATAATCCCCTAATTACCGGCATTCTGGCCAAGCAGAAGATACCGTTCGCGCGCATCGGGTCAATTGCCCCTGGTGCTGGCATAGCGATGACGATGGACGATGAGGGTTCGGCACGCCGTGCCACCGAGCATTTGATAGGGTTGGGCCATCGCCGCATTGGTTTTATCGCAGGTTCTCAGGAATATGACCTGTCCAATTGGCGCGTCGACGGCTGGCGAGAGGCTATGGTTGCGGCTGGACTGTCGAATGACCACCTCTGTACCCGAGGTGATTTTAGCTACGATAGCGGGGTGACCGCGGCGAACCTTTTGCTTGACCTTGCAACACCGCCAACCGCGATTATTGCGAGCAACGACCAAATGACGCTCGCCGCTTTGGACACCGCAAAACAGAGGGGATTGTGCGTCCCTGAAGACTTATCACTCATCAGTTTCGACAACACGCCTGTGGTGCGCTTTACCGTCCCACAGCTGACCGCCGTGGATCAGCCTATTGCCGCAACTTTCTCAAAAGCTGTCGAACTTCTGATTACCAATGGTGACGAAATTGTGCAGCACCACCCCGTCGTTACCGAAGGTAGCTTGATAGAGCGCAGCAGCACTGTCCCGCCGCGCGGTGGTGCCCAAAATTAACGTTGCGGCATCTGACCAGCAATCGGCGCGTTTCATGTATATGTACGCGCTGGCGGTGTCCGGTGGCGCGATTGCCTATATCCCCTTCCTGACGATATTACTGCCCCTGCGAGCGACGTCTTTGGCAGGCAATGACGCGTTGAACGTTCTCGCATTCACTGCTTTTGCTGGCGCGATTGCCGCGAGTCTCGCCAATATCGGCTTTGGTTGGGCCAGCGACGTCACCCGCACGAGACGTCCGTGGATAATCGCTGGCTTGCTGCTTTCCACCGTCATGCTCGTGGCCATGCCGCTTGCAACCTCAGTGACGATGCTCATCACCATGATCGTGCTCTGGCAGTTCGGACTTAACATGATGCTTGCCCCTCTCGCTGCCTGGGCGGGCGATAGCATACCGGACTCGCAAAAGGGTATGTTGGGCGGCCTATTGGCCCTTGCCCCTGCTCTAGGGGCCTTGTCAGGGGCCGTCGTGACCTTGGAGGGTTTCGTACCCTCTACCGACCGCGAAGCTTTGGTAGCGTTGTTCGTCGTACTCACCGTTGCGCCAGCGCTTTTGCTGGGCAAGCCAGTGCCAATGCCGCATTTGATGCAGGCGGCGGCAACGGAGGAAGACGAGGTCGCCATCCCTCTTATCCATCGCCGTGCAACTGTCCAGATGTGGCTTGCCCGCTTGCTTGTGCAAATCGCCGAAGCGTCGCTTTTCGCGTTTTTGTTGCTGTGGTTTCGCAGCATTAAGCCCGATTTTAGCGCCAACAACGCGGCCACCATCTTTGCCATTGTTCTAGGGCTTGCGGTCTTTCTTGCCCTAGCCGTTGGCCGCTGGTCCGACCGCGCCAATCGCCCCATCCTGCCGCTCATTTGGGGGGCGGCCGTTGCGGCGGCCGGCCTTATCATCATGTCGCTTGCGACGAATATGACAGTCGCGATAATTGGTTATGTCGCCTTCGGCCTTGCGAGCAGCATATTTTTGGCGCTGCATTCAAGCCAGACCCTGCGCGTGCTGCCCCGCCCGCATACGCGCGGACGGGACCTTGGCATTTTCAATCTAACAAACACATTTCCGTCGTTAATCATGCCATGGCTGACACTTGCCTTGGTTCCTGCTTATGGCTTTTACGCATTATTCCTGCTGCTGGCCGCACTTGCCATGGTCGCGGCCTTGTTGCTGTTGAATATGCGGCGCCCCGTCCATAACCGCTAAGCTGGCCTGCGCGCGTAGAAGCCAAATCCAGCAATGACGGCGTAACATGCCATTGGCAGCATGAAAGCAAGTGCAAGACTGGAAGTAACATCGGCAATGATACCTGTAAGCAATGGAATAACTGCGCCCCCCACAATAGCTACGTTGATGATACCGGACCCGTCGGCAGCGCGCGAACCCAGTTTCTCGCAAGCAAGCGTGAAGATAGTGGGGAACATGATCGCATTGGTTAGTCCAACGGCAAGCAGCGTGTAGCCAGAAACATCGCCCGTTGTCTGCGTCGAGATAATGAGCAAAGCAATCGCTGCGATTGAAACGCACGCCAGCACTTTGCCAGGGCTTAGAACGCGTAGGACCGCCGAGCCAATGAACCTCCCGACCATCGCCCCGCCCCAATAGAGGCCAATCAGTTTACCAGCGGCTTGCTCTTGGAGGCCCATGACATGGTCTTGCATCAGATAGTTAACGATGAGCGAGCCAATCGATACCTCTGCCCCGACATAAAGAAAGATGCACAGCGCGCCGAAGCCGAAACGTGGACGTTGAAGCAGATCAAGCCCCGCCAAACCTTCGCTCGCCTCATGCTTTTCGCCCTTTAACGCATTCCGGAACATCCAGACCACTGCTGCGACGATGGCCAGTGCCACAGCGATGCCCAAATAGCCGTTTACGATCGCCTGACTTTCGGCAGTGCGATAGGCATCGAGCTCAACGCCGGATAGCTGGTCAGCGGTCACCGTTGCCAAACTACCCAGGATAAGAATTGACCCTACGATGGGAAAAACAGTCGTCCCAAGCGAATTGAACGCTTGGGCAAAGGTCAGGCGGCTATGTGCGGTGGCAGGTTTGCCAAGCATGGAGATCAAGGGGTTGGACACCACTTGAACGATCACGACGCCGCTTGCGAGCACGAACAATGCGAGCAGGAAAACGCCATAGGTCGCGGTCTGGCTTGCCGGAATAAATAACAGGCACCCTGCCATCATAGTCAGAAGGCCAGCGACCGCGCCGCGCATGTAGCCGATTTTCTTGACCAGGCGCGCTCCGGGAATGCCAATGACAGCATAAGCGGCGAAAAAGCAAAACTGGACCAACATCGCCTGTGTGTAATTTAGCGTGAAAAGCTCTTTAAGCTTCGGTATGATGACATCGTTCAGGCTGGTGATCCCGCCAAAGATGAAGAACAGCCCCATCACGAACAACTGCAATTGCGGTGCGTCTATATGACTATCGCCATTGTCTGCACGCGCAGCAGCGCCGGGTGCCAATGCCATCTTCTCTCTCCCTTATATTTTAGCGCGCTTTGCCAGGGCAGGACGCGCTTTCTTTTGTCGTTTCGATATGAACTTTGCGGATAGTTGCAACAAGGCCTTTTGCCGCCTGCATACGTATGGGTGATCCAACCGCGTCCAATTTCGCGCCCGCCTCGGCAAAACAACGCAGTGGAATGC
>Ga0136636_10000045_pt1 | contig 40761 bp, 24 predicted proteins | sample AntDrymUQ8522106_2_FD_104653 | JGI IMG/M metagenome (GOLD analysis project Ga0136636, IMG submission 104653) | Polar desert sand microbial communities from Dry Valleys, Antarctica - metaG UQ852 (21.06) | ecosystem: Environmental > Terrestrial > Soil > Desert | place: Antarctica: Dry Valley... | reverse complement strand
GGATATTACAAGTATATGAAGCCCTCCGATGGCGCACGTTTGTAGCGCGTGAGGCAGATCCCCCCGTTGCCGTTTTTTGTAATCCATACCAGTTCAAATAACCAGAGTTGCCTACCTGCTTGAAATAAAAAAGCCCCGCCTTATCACTAAAGCGGGGCTTCCTTTTATATTAAGCCAAAACTTGTTCTGCCATGCACTTATGCCTTACGACTAAGCATCTCTCTTTTTAGTTTATCAACAGTTTACCAGTATAAAAGGTATTGCTGTTATTAATCAGACGGTAGAAATACATTCCCGGACTAAGGTCCTGAACTGAAACTGCTCTGTTTTTTTCAACTTGCTGATAGGAAATTATGTTCCCGCTTACATCGGAGACTTCAAGTTTCAGCGATTGGTAATTAGCCGGCCAGCTGAATTTTACCGAAACCGAAGCCGGCTGCGGGTATACAGCTACTTTTCCATCCGGAATTTCAGCAATACCGGTTACTGTTGTTGAGGAATAGTTAAAAATTGTCCGGTTCGAAGGTATTGACGAACCTGCATCATACCCGGTGCTGAGCGTAATCATATGACCTGTAATCACTCTGCTATTTTCGAATTGTGTGAATATCCAAGGCATCAGCAATTCATTATAAGTATAGGCATTATTATAGGTATAATCATCATGGCCATCGTCAACCCATAACGATCCATTCCAAATTGAATATACAACCGAAGTCATATTCATGTCCGCATCGTATATATAATTATCCTTAGCGTCATTAACCCAGGAGCTACCGGCAATTGACCACGAATACATAATATCCATGATGAGTTGATTGCCTGCATTATATGAAGATTCAGTTTTCGACTCGTATTTCCACACATTGCCGATAAAGTCCCAGGTATAATCAGTGGATGTTGTTATATATCCACCTGCATTAAACATATATTCGCTTTTATAGCTGTTCATCCATTCACTTGCGAAATCATTCCATATGTAGCTTATAACCAAAGTTAGGTTATTGCTGGCATAAGTATATTCTTCTTTACCTATGGCTATCCAATCCATTGTGCTTTCATCCCAATAATAGCTGTATTGAACCATTGGGTTACCCTGGTTATCATATGTATAATCAGATTTAGCAAGTGAATACCATTGGCTGCTTATTGAATCCCACATACTTGTCAATCGTTCAGTCATGTTGCCACTGGCATCATAATTATAATCCTCTTTAAATGAAGGTTCGTACATATTGTGAAACATACTCCAATCAGAGTAAGTATTGGATGTATTATGTCCATTCGCATTGTAAGTGAACTCATCGAGGTAGGAGTTCACCCAAAGACTTGTACCCAAATTGTATTCCTGATATTCCATGTTATCCAGTTTCTGCATTTCGGCGAGCATTTTCTTCTGGTCATAAACAGTATTGCCACCGAAAAACCGGCTTGAAGAAAGGTGGGAATCTGATATTCCCTGCATAAAATTTCCGTAAGCAACTGTGTTGTGGAGGTTTCGGCTTATAATTCTGCCGGTCCAGCTATTAACTGAATTTTGTGCGCTTACGCATATTACCATCATTGAGATGATAATAACAGTGTATACTTTTTTCATCATAGTAAGTTTTAATTGTGAACAATTTATGTAATTGTTTTCTGAAGGAAAAACCTGTATCATTTTTCAGGTTTGTATTAATGAAAAACTTAACCATCTGCACATTGAAAAGTTTTTAATAATTTGTTAATTCTTTCATCAGGAAACATGCTTTCATCAAATTGCTTATTAGTACGTTTATATTGAACTCTGCTCGCATGTGGTGTGTAACGCGTACGGCAGATTCTCCGCTGGTGCAGATTTGTAATATTTGTCCGACAAATAGTTTTTGAGCATAATCCCAAATAACCAAGGGTGCATGCCTGCAATACAGTAAATAAAAAAGCCCCGCCTTATCACTAAAGCGGGGCTTTCTGGTACCCGAAGCCGGAATCGAACCGGCATGGCCGCAATGGCCAAAGGATTTTAAGTCCTTCGTGTCTACCTATTTCACCATTCGGGCAGCTGAAAAAAAACCTCCATGTCAGTAACAGGAGGTCTTAACAAGCTGAGCGAAAGACGAGACTCGAACTCGCGACCCCGACCTTGGCAAGGTCGTGCTCTACCAACTGAGCTACTTTCGCAATTTTAATCGTTTTGGGTGTGCAAATATACACACATTTTTTAGATTCAAAAACTTCACTAATATTTTTTCAGTAAATTTTTAATCTCATTCAGTTTCATCAGTGCCTCAACAGGGGTTAAGGTGTTAATATTCAAATTCATAATGTCATCGCGGATACGCTCCAGAAGCGGGTCGTCGAGCTGAAAAAAACTGAGTTGGATTTCCTCTCCCTTTTTGTCCATTTTTACTGTTTGTACGCCACCTTCCTGATCATCAGTAACATGCTTCTTTTCGAGCTGCGAAAGGATATTGGTTGCCCGTTGTAACACACTGCCAGGCATACCGGCCATTCGTGCCACATGTATCCCGAAACTGTGTTCGCTACCACCGGGAGTAAGCTTTCGCAGAAAAATTATTTTCTTACCGATCTCTTTAACTGCCACATGATAATTCCGGATACGGGGCTTGCTGGCAGCCATTTCATTCAACTCGTGGTAATGCGTGGCAAAAAGTACTTTCGAACGATACAAAGGATGATCATGAAGGTATTCAGTAATGGCTCTGGCAATTGAAATGCCATCGTAAGTACTTGTGCCACGGCCTATTTCATCAAGGAGTATTAAACTTCGGTTCGAAATATTATTCAGGATACTGGCCGTTTCATTCATCTCGACCATAAAAGTTGATTCGCCTGATGTAATATTATCGGAAGCGCCGACACGGGTAAATATTTTGTCAACCATGCCTATAGTTGCCGAATCGGCAGGTACAAAGCTTCCGATCTGCGCCATCAACACAATAAGAGCCGTTTGGCGCAGCAATGCCGACTTACCCGACATATTAGGCCCCGTAAGGATAATAATTTGTTGTGAGTCGTTATCGAGCATCACATCATTGGCAATATATTCCTCGCCGGCAGGCAAATGTTTTTCGATAACAGGATGGCGGCCGTTCTTGATTTCGAGGGTGTACGATTCGTTGAGCTTAGGCTTAACATACCGGTTTGCCTTGGCAGCCCGTGCAAACGACAACAGGCAGTCGAGCCTTGCAATAAGATGGGCGTTTAACTGCACAGGCTGCACATACTCCGCAAGGTGCAGGATCAACTCGTTGTATAACCGGTTTTCAATCTCAAAAATCTTTTCTTCGGCGCCGAGTATTTTTTGTTCGTATTCCTTTAATTCTTCGGTGATGTAGCGTTCGGCATTCACCAGAGTTTGTTTGCGCATCCATTCGGGTGGAACTTTGTCCTTGTGCGAATTGGTAACTTCGAGAAAGTAACCGAAAACATTGTTGTAACTCACTTTAAGAGAGGTAATTCCTGTTCGCTCAATTTCACGCTGCTGAAGCTTTATCAGGTAATCCTTACCCGAATAGGCAAGTCCGCGCAGTTCGTCCAGTTCGTCCGAAACTCCCGGTGCTATAATCTGCCCTTTCGAAATCATAGTAGGAGGATCGTCCTGAATGGTTTGCCCTATTTTTTCGGCTATCAGTTCGCAAGGGTTAATTTGTTCGCCTAGATGATTTAAAGCTTCGTGCGCTGCGTTCAAACAAGCAGATTTTATCGGTGTAAGTGCCAGCAATGCACGCCTGATCTGTAAAACTTCGCGTGGATTGATCCTGCTCACAGCTACTTTCGAAATCAGTCGTTCGAGGTCGCCGATGGTTTTGATGTGCTGTTCTACGATCTCGGTAAACGATTCATTCTGAATATAATAATCAACAATTTCGTGGCGTTCGGTAACCGGAAGCCTGTCCTTTAAGGGAAGCAGTATCCAACGCCGGAGCATGCGTGCACCCATAGGTGAGATGGTGCGGTCAATGGTCGAAAGCAGCGTATTTGCATTGTCGTTAGGCGATTGCAAAAGTTCCAGGTTACGGACGGTAAATTTATCGAGCCAAACATAATGATCCTCTTCAATACGTGCTATCTTGCAGATATGCTGCACTTTATCGTGTTGCGTTTCCGAAAGGTAATATAGCGCAATACCAGCGGCGATTACTCCGTTTTCGAGTTCGCTTATCCCAAATCCTTTCAATGATGCAGTGCCAAATTGTTTCAGCAGCAGCTCTTTGGTAAATTCAAGTGTAAAAACCCATTCGTCGAAATAGGAAAAATAGAACTTGTCGCCAAAAGTCTCGATGAACTGCTGCCGTTTATTTTTCTGCACAATTACTTCCGAAGGGCGAAAGGTTTGAAGTAATTTCTCAATATAATCATTGGATCCCTGGGCAACAAGAAACTCGCCGGTCGATATATCGAGAAACGCAATCCCCGATGCTTTGGGTAAGAGATGGATACAGGCGAGGAAATTATTCTCTTTGTTTTCGAGAATTTTATCGTTGTACGAAACGCCGGGTGTAACCAGTTCGGTAACACCGCGTTTTACAATGGTTTTAGTAAGTTTAGGGTCTTCCAGCTGATCGCAGATAGCAACACGGTAACCGGCTCTAACCAGTTTTGGGAGATAAGTATCGAGTGAATGGTGCGGAAATCCTGCCAGTTCAATATAAGCCGCAGAACCGTTAGCTCGGCGGGTAAGAACAATACCAAGTATTTCGGATGCTTTAATTGCATCGGATCCGAAAGTCTCATAAAAATCACCAACCCTGAACAACAGCAACGCATCAGGGTATTTTGCCTTAATGGTATTGTATTGTTTCATCAGTGGTGTTACCACGGTTTCTTCTTTATCTTTCCCTTTTGCCACTTCTCTAATATCTATTTAGTATGGCAAATATAGGATTATCTGTCTGGTTTTTTAGGTCATTAGCTAAACTGTTAATAATTATTCAGTTTCTTTGATCAGAAAATACACGTAATTTTGCTATTTAATTGCTACATATGCGAAAACTGAGCATGGACGAGCTGAACAGGCTGAGTGTTGAAAAATTCAATGAAATTGAGAAACTTCCTGTTATCTGTATTCTTGATAATATTCGGAGTCAGCATAATATAGGCTCTATTTTCCGTACATCCGATGCATTCCGTATCAAGGAATTATATTTGTGCGGTATCACAGCTACACCGCCAAACCGGGAAATAAGCAAGTCGGCTTTAGGCGCTACCGAATCAGTAAAATGGCAGTATTTTGCTGAAACAAGCTTCGCAGTTGATCAGCTTAGAGAAAGAGGATATCAAATTATAGCTGTTGAGCAGGCTGTCGGAAGCATCATACTCGAAGATTTTGAGCCAGATTCTGAAATTCCATATGCTTTGGTTTTTGGTAACGAAGTTGCCGGAGTAAGCGATGAAGTGATGCGTAAGGTGGATGCTTGTATCGAAATACCTCAGTTTGGCACTAAGCATTCCTTCAATGTATCGGTGACTGCAGCTATCGTTTTGTACCAATTTTATATAAAACATAAAAATTATTTTTTATAAGTTGCGAAATCTGAAATTATTATTCCAATTTTATTCAATGATAACAAGTTTTGGAATCAGGAAAACCTCACGATCATTACAGTTATGCTTTGGCTGGGATAACCATAAAATTCAGGGCAAAAGACACTGATGGCGATGGCATATTGGGCAAAGTTGATTTATGCCCCGGAACATTGATAAAACTTTCTTTGGTGAATCAAAGCCTGTAGCGGATAATGATACTTCCGAAGGCCGCGCTCTTAATCGCAGGGTCGAAATAAAAATTACAAAATAAATTAAAGGAGTAGAATTGTTTTAACAAATCCCCCCCCCCCTCCAAAAAAAATTAATTAACTGAAATATTTTTTTACTATTTATCAGGCTGAATTCCGGATTATCGGGGTTCAGCCTGATTTGTTTCATGCATTAAATAAATACTTACACCGGTTGATATGGTTATGATAGAAATTACACTGAAATATGTGACAAGAGTATACCTGATTCGCCGATATTCTACTTCAATATTTAATATTCCGGGTTATAAATATGTTATACAGTTCTTCCTGCAAAAATTAAGAAGTTTTTTCACCGATATCTTTATGTAGTAAATTTCACTACAAGTTTTTTACATGTTCATCTACATTTTTTTGATTTTATCAACTACAGTAAATATAAAGCATCACTTTTAATTTTGTAAGGCTATTCCAAATATTAAAAAATGGAGTTCATTCAGATAATTATTTCTGATTGTAAAGAAAGATTAAGGAGAGATTTTTATGAATTGAAAATTTGCCCAGCTATAGACTTCAAGCCTGATGATAAAGAAGCAGTGTTGAGGTAACAGTTAATTTTCGGATACTATCGGATAAGCAGTGATAAGAGACGAATTTGGAAGATTGATTTGGAAGATCAGAGTGTTAATTGAAAAATTTAAAAATTCATACTATGAAAAAGTTGTACTACCGGATAACAATTTTTGCTTTATTTTTTATTGCAATTCAAGTAAATCCTAACCATGTATTTGCGCAGGAAGTAAACAGCAGGAAGCCATTTGTAGGGCATTTTTACCTGCAACCTAATGCTGGGATTAGCCAATATTACGGGGATATTAATGAAAACGATTTCTGGAACAAGTACTATAAACCCGGGTTCGGGTTAATTATGGGCTGCCAGGCAAGTCCGGCTTTTAGTATGCGCGGACAATTTCTGAAATCAACATTATACAGTGAACGCAACGATCAGAATCTGATACTGAACAGCGATTTATGGGATGCTTCTTTTAATCTCACATTAAATATAAACGAGCTATTCGCTAAATACAATGAAAAACGGTTTATCAATATTTATCTTTTCAGTGGAATTGGACTAACGTCCTTTACTTCTAAGCTTGAAGATAAAACTACCGGAGAAATTACTAATGAACATCCTTCAGCACAAACTGAATTGTTTGCCCCAATAGGTCTGGGAGCTTCAATAAGGTTGAATCCGACTTTTTCATTAAATCTCGAATATGGCGATCATATCACATTTAATGACAATACACTTGATTTTTCTGATAATCTTAAAAAAAGGGATCATTATAGCTATGCTTCAGTCGGATTAAATATTAAATTATGTGCCAAGGACAGGGATAACGATGGGGTGAAAGATAAAAAGGATCTTTGTCGCGAAATTCCTGGTAAGATTGAATTTTCCGGTTGCCCGGATACAGACAATGATGGTATTACTGATATAGAAGATACTTGTCCGGAAATTGCAGGCTCAATGGAGTTTAAAGGTTGTCCTGATACGGATGGTGACCGCATACCTGACCAGGAGGATGCCTGCCCGACTGTTGCAGGTAAAAAAGAGACTAAAGGTTGTCCTGATACTGATGGTGATGGCGTTATTGACAGTGAAGATTTATGGCCTACGGTATTTGGCCTTGCGAAATTTGCTGGTGTTCCTGATACAGATGGTGACGGGATACCTGATAATACAGATCCTTGCAAGGATGTTAAAGGTCCTGCCCAGTTTATGGGTTGCCCAGATACCGATACCGATGGAATTCCTGATAATAAGGATAACTGCCCCGATGAAGCTGGAGTTGCTGCCAACAATGGCTGTCCTGCCATAATCATAGGTGCTGTGATGCAAAAAACAGTCTATTTTGACACTGATGCATGGGTAGCTCTGGCTAAATATATCATTGAAATGAATGAAATTGCCGCTTATATGAATGAACATCCCGAAGCAGTTATTTCAATCGCGGGCCATGCAGATGCGCGCGAATCAGTGGAGTATAATTTGCGTTTATCAGAGAAACGCGCAGATTATGTCATTAGCTACTTGCAAAAGAAAGGAATGAAATCAGTAAATATCGATAAAAAATTCTTTGGCAAAAGTAAACCTGTCGCCGACAATAATACAGCGAAAGGCCGTACTCTTAACCGAAGGGTCGAAATAAGAATCACCAGGTAATTTGTGAAGTTTTTTTTTGACATCTCATCCGGTAAGCTAATTTACGGAGGTAAAATTTATAAAATAGGGCAGAAAATATTCAGGCTGAAATCCGTTTTACCGGACTTCAGCCTGATTGCTTTTTGTGTTTCGGTCTTGATAAGGACCTTTCATCAGGACATAAAAAAACAGGCCCCCGTAGTATGGAAGCCTGTCACCGTTTAGGAATAAAGTAATTATCACTTAATTGTCATTTTTCTGGTACTACTGTTCTTGCCGCTACGAAGAACTACCAGGTATGAACCTGAAGAAGTGTTTTTTAGGTCAACCAAAGTACTGAATGATCCGTCAATCTGGATATTTTCCTGTTTCCATATACTATTTCCGGTGCTGTTATATATTTCGAGGGTGTATTCCGATTTCTGTTTGGATTCAGCTTTAATAGTGAACTTTCCGCTGTTCGGGTTTGGAAATACTTCGAATGACGCATCAATTGCAAAATCACTTATCGAAACCGGCAAAACAAGAATACTGTTCGAAACAGCTGAAACACAATCATTCAGCGTAACAACTACTGTATAATTTCCGGTTTGAACGGTCACATGCTTTTGTCCGGTAGCGCCTGGAATTTCAACTCCATCGAGGTACCATTGGTTTCCGTTACTGGCACTGCTAATCAGCGTATCGTCATGTTGGGTGATTACCGGTGCAGCCGGAGTTGGGTTAACGTTTACTGTAAATGCCGGCGATGGCTGTCCGTAACAGTTGCCATTTGTTGCATAAACGGTTATATCACCCAAAGCAGCTCCCGCGGTGTAATTAACGGTGATCTGGTTTGTATTTGAACCACTCACGATTTGCACTCCGGACGGAAGGTTCCATACATATCCGTATCCATTGGTAACCTGTGCCACTGAATACATAATTGCATTAGCAGGCGAACAAATTTGGTCCGGACCGGATATAACTCCAGCATTTCCGGGTAGTGGCGCAATATCAACTGCCAATGGATTTGAAATGCCTCCAAAACCGCATTCATTGGTTGCAAATACAGTGAAATTCCCCGAGGTTGAGCCTGGTACAAAGTTTACTGTGATCGAATTCGTATTTGCGCCCGAAGTTATTACTACAGCTGTTGGAACAGTCCAGGTATATGAATCAGCACCGGGTATTGGTGCAACTGAGTAAACTATTCCCTGGTCGCCTTCGCAAACAATCTGGTTTCCTGAAATATTGCCTGCTGCATCCGGCGTATTGGATACGGTTAGAGCTAATAGCTCCGAAGTGTTACTGTAACAGGTTCCGTCAGTAGCATAAACACTTATATTTCCTGATTGTGCCGCTGATGAAAAATCAACTGATATTGAGTTTGTATTGTTACCTGATACAATAGTTGCACCCTGAGGAATGGACCAGATATACCCGGTTGCGCCAGCAAATGGGTTAATGGAATATACAACACCGGTTGCATTAACACAAACTTCCGGGCTTCCGCTTATTCCACCAACGGTTCCTGAAAGTAAACATTGGGTTGTAAAAGTCACATCCTCTCCATAGCCGGTGCCACCGGAATTGGTAGCAACACAGCGGAAATGATATGTCGTTCCGGGATTTAGGCCGCTTAAAGTGGAAATTACCGTAACAACCGAATTACCTGTTACCTGCGCCGGTGTGGCCGTTATACTGTTTCCATAAGCGGCAGTCAAACCCCATTCGAATGTTACTGCGCTACTGAAATAATTGGCATCAACCGATCCGTGTAATATTGCATCTGTTAACCATATACCTGTTGCAGGCAAAGTGATAACATCAGGCGGTAGCATAACCTGGTTTGAGATTGTTATCAGAATTGAATCGCATACTGTAATGTCCTGAACGGCTTTTGCTTTTGCCCATACTGTGCCGTTAACAACAGCCGTTACAAGTCCTGAAGGATTAATTGTAGCGACACCTGTACCCGGACTTATACTCCACGTTACGTCCTGATTAGCATACGATGGGTAAATGATTGTTTCCAACTGAAGTGTGCCTACTGGCACTGTAATTGTAGCCGGTATATTTCCCTGAGTGGTTACATCAATGCCAAACAAGCCTCCATTGGATATGCCCTGTATATAACCTATTTCACCCGAACCCCGGTTTTCGGTCCATATTCCGGCGCATCGGTTGGAACCCACTTTTGAAAAATCATACCTCGATTTTCCAACTGCTGAAGTTGTTGAACTTATTTCGGTTCGACTGTATGGCCATACGAAATTGCCTGAAGCATCAAGTTTGGTAACATATATTTTATACGAGTTATCATACGTCATAAACATTGGAGCATCACCGGGTAATTGCAATTTGCCTTCCTGCATATTGCGGCTCGGGCTTAATGGATACACAACTTTTCCCTGATCAGTGAATTGCCTTGCTCCTGTTGTTTTTAGGTATTTCTGAATATAAACGCCATAATTTGTTTGATTGGGATCAGTAAATGAACATACTGACCATACAAAAGGCGAACCGGGAGTTAGACTGATATTTGTAGTCATCTGGTAATTATCGGTTCCTCCTGTACTGGTATTAAATGCTGATCCATTCATGCCGTAAGGGATGGTTCCACCCGGATTTATTCGTTGCAAAAATGAATTGAAACGGAATCCTGTTGAACTGTAATATCCGAAATAGGTGGTATCAGCTTCTGCTGTGATGGAATAATACCGATATCCGGCAGTTGTTTGATTACATATTTGCATAGGTGCGTAAAGAGCTGTTCCTGTATTGTCAAACATCTGAGCAAAGAGGTTAGTCGAAATTCCCCCTGCATTTTTTTGATACACCATAGTGAATTTGTTGTTCATATTAGCAACAAGCTGACCGCGGGTTGTAAAGCTCCCGCCCACCATAATGGAAATTGGCGTTGTCCAAGCCAGTAACCCTGTAGTTGTTATTTTTTGCAATTGAAGAGTATTCCCTGAGCCGTTCCATACAACTGCAATTTCGGTATTGGTTAAAGCTGTTGGATAAGGCGCAAGCCCTTCTCCCAATATTACTCCGGACGGACTCCATAAATGAGCGCCCGCCTGCGAAATTTTATATACAATTGCTTGCATGGTGCCAGTACGTTCGTCCTGGCAGCCGATAATAAAATTATTTCCTCCATCGGTGCAAACATTAAATACAAATGTAGCTGTACCGGTTGGCTGATTACTTACCAGCATTCCATCAGCACCTAGCAATTTATTGCCTTCAGCATCAAATAATTGAGCTCTCATTTCGTAACTGCCTCCATTAGGACTGAAAAAAGCAACCCATAATTTCCCGTCCGAAGTTGGTGCCGATTGCATGTCAGCTACCTCCAGCCCTGAGATTTGTAGATTTTGAGCTGTATTTGTATTCCATTGCGCATTAACCCTCATGGAGTTTACGGTTAAAAGTAAAATCAACGACAGTAAATGAATTCTTTGAAAGTTTATTTTCATTTTCTTGATTTTAAGTAGGATATTTTGTTTTCGGTTTGGTAATAATCAATATTCAGTAAAGTGCAAAAACGTGATCAGTTTTGCTTGTTTTAACTCCAACTGCAATATACTACCTGAGAGCCAATTTGCTCATATAAAATACATTGCGTTTATTGGTTTCGAGATAATTATTGCGTATCGATTCGTATCCGGTTGCAATAAAATAATCATCATACCAATGTTCAATGGTTCCCAGGTATTCATTGAGATGCTGATCCGTTCCGCGCTGGGGAGCCAGAGTGGTATATGATGTGTTTTCGACAACAGTGCTGCCCTGTATTGTTTTAAATGCAACTTTGTTATTAGCATTATAATAGAGGATAATTTCATCGTCTACGAAAAGACAGTTTAGCTTCCTGTTCAGGTATTTTGTGAGTATATCACGCATTTCCATCCCGTTGTTCCACAGCATCATTCCATTGCTGTCGAACCCTGCTACAAATGCATGTGAATAACGGAATCCATCGAAAACCTGGTACGATGTAGGGAAAGATCTTCCATAATAATCGTACGACATTTGGGTATTCGTATGGTATTCGGGCGAATAAGCTTCGGCAGGAATGATAAATTGTCCGTTATTTACAATTACATCATGAGTTAACAACCTCAGATTCATAGTTCTTTCCTTATCATCGGTATTTTCCGAAGGTTCATTTTCTTGATTCTTTTCAGCCTTTCTAACAGGTTTTGTTTTTACCCTCAACGCGCCGGGATCGGTTATGTATTTGAAAGCATTTGCGAAATTTGCGAAATTGTAATACTTAACACCTTCGGCTATATTGTTGTTTACCTTAGCCGTGTAGTATCCGTCCGACACCGGCGTTTTGTCTTCGTTGGCATCGTAGTTTGATTGCCGCATAAAATATGGTGAATAATAATTATAATAATACCGGTTGTAATAATAATCATAATAATCGTATTGCCTCCTGTTGTTGCTTACATTAAAGCCGTATGTTCCGGCAACAATTCCTTTTCCGTCGCCTGTGGGAATGTATTGTGCCGAGTTAAAATTGCGCTGTTCGGCCTGTTCGGGGAAATCAAAAGTTTTAACAAGTGCTCCTGGCGAATTATACTGGTTTACAAACAACCGATTGCGCGATGACGAAAACTGTACTTTATAGGTTGCAAAAATATCTTTTCGTGTAGTATCAATTGATATGTCGAGCAACAAAGCATCTTTCTCGGTAGTAATGTCATAAGTTCTTTTTTCACCTGAAACCAGCGAGAAACCTATAATTCCTGGCTGCCCTTTGCGATTGTTGAACCCAATAAATGCTATGTTATTCGAAACCTCAAAATCCACAACTTCAGCTTTTTCAGGGATTATGCCCTTGTGTTCGGTAATAATATTTAACCGGGGTATAATCATGAAAACAAAAATATTACCGTCCTTTTTTCTTTTTGTATCATGAAAAAGCAAATAAATAGCTTCATTTGTTGACAAACTTTTTAGGAAAGTTACATCTTCATGAAGTGGAACTTGTTTGCGCCAGGATTCTTTAAGATTTTCATCCACCATCATAATTGACCAGGTTATGCTGTCCTTGCCGCTTTCGTTATTGGTGGGATAAAAAACACAGGCACCATATTTTCCTGCTTGTACATAATTAATTGGATCACTGCCAACAGGAGCGGGGATTTCGAGCCGCAAGGGGGTGGAATTCTGTGCCCATAGCACTGCGGCAACAGATACCAGTATGGTTATTACAATTATTTTTTTCATAAACTATATTTCGATCACCAAAATTAACAATTCAGCGGGCATTTTTTATTTATTGATTGAATAAAAAATAAAGGCTGCCATTTTCATGCCAGCCTTTATTCATTAATCTGCTTTTGTATGCTTTAACGGACTAAAAGTTTGTGAACTTCTTTCAGTCCATTGGCCGTATTGGTTAAAGTAACAAAATATAGTCCGCTGGCCAGACCTGTTGTTTCAACTTTTAATATTTTCGCATCAGCGTTCATTGTTTTTAACAGAAGGCCTTGAGCATTTGCAATAGTGATAACAAATTTGCTGTTAACCGGCATTTCAGCATTAAACCATCCATTGCTTGGATTAGGATAAATACTTGTTGTATAATTTGCTTTTTCGTTTTCACCTATACCAACTCCGCTGTTTCCGGCTACAACTACTTCGTCAATCTCCCATGTACGCGATTCGGTAGCATTACTGGAGTATTTGAAAGCGATATGAACATTAGCCGCATCGTCCTTACCAAGATTGATGTAACCTGAAGGAGTCCATGCCCAGCCACCTGGCGAAAATACCGCTAAAGCCGAAATATCAGTCCATGTTACGCTAACATTTGGATCGCCGCTGGTATAGTCAGTAGAAACAAGTACTGACAAAGGATTACCTGTATAATTGTACGCAGAGTAAAATTGGAATTTTGAATTTGTGATATGTGTCAAATTAATGACAGGTGAAATAAGCCAGTCTTCGTTTTCGAAGCTTGCACCACCTTCAAATCCACTCATTTTGGCACATCCTGAACCATTAAGTCCGTGAGTAAGATCGGGAGTCCATATCTGGGTTCCGCTAACACTGAACTCAGTCCATGGCGAAAGATCAGTATCAAATTTAGTTGATAATATTATTGTCTGGGTATTGGCTGATGCCGAAGGCGCAGTACCATCAGTTTTATAATCAACCAGAGTACCTCCATTGGTATAAGGGAATATTTTTATTGAATATGCCGTTCCCTGGGCTAGTCCGGCGAAAACAAAGTTTTCCTGTCCGAATAATACATTTTTCACTCCTTTACCATCCGAGAAATCGAGATCATCAGCTTCAAATGATCCGTCAACCGGTGGAGTAATATTTGAACTGGTGCTGATTTTTATCAGGTAGGCAGCAGGCAATTGTGTTCCTGTTGCATCAGTCCAACTGGTGGTAATGCTTGTTCCTGCTGAAGAAGCTACGAAAGAAGTAGGGTAATTTGTAGGTTCAGGATCTGCAGTTACAGTGCCTGTACTAACGGTCATTACCATATTGTCAATAGATAAAATTCCATCACTTCCAAGATCGTTGGCATCCGACCAGCGGATCCAAAGTGCCGAGCCTGAAGTCCAGCTGATACCAGTGATTGTAGCACTGATAACTGTTTGGTTAGCTGCAAGATTGCCATCGAGTGCTTCGGCAGCAACCGAGGCTGTTGTTTTTTCCAGAAGGTTGAAGCTGGTAACGGCTACCCAGGTTCCGGTTGCAAGACTTGATGCATCAAGGCTATATTCAAAAGGATATACCTCATTTACAGTATTGTTGGAGCCTGAACGCCATTGTTCCATAACACCTGTAATATCAATAGCTGTAATTCCCGAACCTGTATTGTTCTGCAAAACTGCCCCGAAAGAAGGAACTGTACTTCCCGAAGCCAATGATCCGAATGCACGGTCATCAGCCCCAACGCTACCTACATTATATATTGCACCGGCATTGGCACTACCATCGGTAACCGTGAGCGGAAGAACATCTCCGATGCTTCCGGTACCTGCATAGCGGATTGATGTCCAGCCATTAATAAACATAGTGCCGGCGGCTCCCATACCATCAAAACTTTCGGTATAAGTAAGTTGCCCCGGAGCAAAAGTATATGCTTGCGCATTAACTTTAGTTGTCCATCCTAAAAGGAGGATAATTGTGAGAAAAGTAAATGTTTTTTTCATGTTCTTGATTTTTTTTTTTGAAGATTTTTAAAAAAAATGAAGAACCGGCATATAAAAACGTACAAATCTGTATGTAATTCTGCCAGTTCTTCATTATGGTTCATAAGAATTTATTTCAGTATGATTTTCAATACCAGAACATCCTGATTCATTTTATTGGCGATTTTTACCATGTACATTCCTTTTGACTGACCTGTTATATCAAGTGAAATAACACTTTCATCCGATGTAGTTGAATTAACCTGTTTGCCAATTGTGTTAAATACAGTGATTTCAAGAGTTTGATCCGAAGGATTTGTGATAAACAATTTTCCATTGGTTGGATTTGGATAAACTGCCAGAACCGAAGGCAGGCTAATGATTCCATCAACGCCAACACTTATATAATCTGTTTTCGTAATTGTGTTGTTTCCAAATTCATTTGTAGCCTTAAGTGTAACAGAATAAATACCATAAGCATTGTATTGTATCAATGGATTTTGATCTGTTGAAACATCAGGTGTTCCACCTGTAAATATCCATTCCCATGCAGTTGGGTTGTTGGTCGAAAGATCAGTAAACTGAACGTTTTCACCTTCGAGCAGCGATGTTGGGGTTGCTTCGAAATTGGCAACAGTTGGTGGATTAACACAACCTCCGAGCGGTGTGGCAAAAATACTGTCACCGGCAGCATTCATGGCAATGTACTCTGTTGAAGCTTTCCAGTTAACAGGAAGTGCGTTATTGCTTGAAGGATCACAAAGAGTTAAAGATGGACCCTGGCCGTTAGCCTCAGGATACCATGGAGCAGCATTTGCATAAGTTACCTCATCGATTGTAACACCATATTTGTCTTTCAACGTAATGGCTTCGCCCGAATTGTTTAATCCGCCTGATGTCCATTGCAATGATGGTTTCCCAAATGTATTTTGGATTGCAGATGAGTTAACTGAAACTAGCACATATTCGCCGGTAGCCAGTGTAACTGATGGAAACTCAAACACAATACCTGTTGAGAAATGGAATCCCTCAAGGTTCATTGAATTTCCGAGGTTATATATTTCGATAAACTCGAGGCTGTCGGTTCCTGATTCGGGTGGGTTAAACATTATTTCGGTAATTACCAGGTTAGCACCGCTGCTGCATGACGAGCCTGGTGAGGCATAAATTGCTTCTCCTAATCCGTTAACAGCTACCTGGTTGCTCGAAGCTGACCAGTTTTCGCCTGATGAATTGTCGAGTGTTGTGTTGCAGAAAGTGAGTGATGGTCCTCCGTTATTAGGGGTTGTTGGCCAGGGTGCAGTTGGCAGATAGTAAACATTATCCTTAACCTGACCGATGGCATCGTTAAGTACAATTGGTTCTCCGGCATCGTCAAGGAAGCCATCCGTCCATTGTGCACAGTTAATTCCAAATGTATTTTGCATTGAAGCGGCATCGCGTGCAACAACATAGTATGAATTTGGGGCTATACTGATATCAGGAAATACATAACTAACACCTTGCGAGAAATACCAATCCTTCATATTAACACTTGCCGAACCGGTGTTGAATAGTTCAATAAATTCAATGGTGTCATTACCTCCGTCAATAGGATTGTACATGATTTCAGTAATCATAATGTTGTTACTCGAATTGTAAACCATATCACCCAGATTTCGGCTTGTGATATGATCTCCGTCGATGCGCGAATTAGGGATAACAACCAGATCCTGTGTTACTACAGGTATTGGAGTGCCAATATAATCCACATCGAAAAAGGTAGTTCTGAAATCAGCTCCTGTGCTGGCATTGTCTGTAACAGGGTACATAACTCCATTTGCGAAATTACCGCTTGGGCTTGCGAAAGTAATGCTGGGCACTTTAATGATTTCGGCTTCATAATTATCCCAGTTAGCGTATAGTTGAGCAAGGGTAACAACCTCAGGAGTAATGCTGTTACCGCTTGATACTGCCGGACCAGGGTCCGAAACCGGGGTAAACTGTGTCATTCCATTGAATACGGCAACTGTTCCAGTAATATTTGTGATCGCATCACCAATTGCATATGTTGTAGTGATTTTTCCTGCATTATCGTCTATAAGAATTGCTGCAGTAGCATCCTGAATGTATTTCTGCTTGCGGAATGTTTGCTGAAAAGTTAAAATCCCCTGACCTACATATGTGTATTCAATACCGGGAGCTACAGCCCTGAGTTCTGCCAAAGTTGCTATTTGGGCAGGAGGAGAAACAATGCTGAATATACCACTCAAACCGGTTGCGGTAACCGGTATATCAGTAATGCGGATTTTGCAATCGCTGCTCAAAGCTTGACCTGCCGGAATACTCCATGCCCATGTACCTGCTGATGCAGCTATGCTTGGGTTAAGTGTTGTCCAGGTTGGAGTGCCTGCTGAAGCATTATCGGTAAACTCAATCTTTACGTTTGGATTGGTAAGCGAAGCCGACCAAGTAATATTGTGGGTGGTTCCCTGGCGCCACGCTGCGCCTGCTGCTGGTGAACCCACGGTTAAACTGGTTGATGCCGTGCCTCCGGCAACAACAGCCCAGGTTGATCCGATCCGGATGCCATCCAGTTTGACATTGACCAGATTTCCGATTGTACCTTGTCGTAGAGCAACAGTTCCCATGTCAACAGGATCTGATTGCGATACATCAGCGGCTGTAACTGTAGCTGCTGGCTCAGTTGCGCCAATAACAGGATTGATGATAAGCGAAACTACATCATTAGCCGTGCCATCAACAAAAGTGTATTTAACGATTATCAGGTAGGTGGTGTTTAAAGCGTAGTTGAATGCTGTATAAACAGGAGGATTTGATGAACCTCCGGTATGTGCAATTCCAAAAGCAAGGTTAGTTCCTCCATCATGTTTTACAAAAACACGCGATTTAAATGATGTTCCCATCGAGGCTGCTCCTAAGTGGAAGAAATAGTCGCCGGTAGCTGATGTGCTTGTAACATTTACAAGGACGGACGCATAAAAAGAACCTGTGTTTTGAGCTGTAAAGGTTTTGCTGACATCTTCGCCAGATGCAACCAGTGATACTTCCTCACCGATACCTGAGGACAGATACCCTGTATATGAAATGGAAGTTGCTGTAGTGGCAACCGAATTTGTCCCTGCTCCGGAGTGTGCTGTCCATCCGTTTGCTGTTAATAGACTTCCGACAGGATAACTAAAGTTTTCTTCAAAAAGAAGTTGGCTCTTTCCGTTCATGCTCAATCCAAAGATGAAAATGAAGGACATCAAGCCATAGAGTAATAGTTTTTTCATAAGATTATGTATTAGTATGTATTCAAATTAATTTTTCTGTTAAAAGAACTACCAATATTACTTTTTTTTTGCTTCGAGATAACATTTTTAATTAATTTAACATGATTTTTCTGCAAAAAAAGGTTTGCAAAAGCAAAAGGCTGTATCTTAATTTGATACAGCCTTTTGCATATATTAACAGGTAAGCTGATTATTTCACCTCTTCGAAGTCAACATCTGTAACTTCCTGATCAGATGCTTTTGCCTGATCGGGTCCGGGTTGACCTTGTTGTTCAGCACCCGGTTGGTTTGTTTCTTGTGTTGTTTTATACATTTCTTCGCTTGCAGCCTGCCATACGCTGTTTAATTCGGCCATTGAACTGTCAATACCAGCAATATCACGGTTTTTGTGGGCTTCACGGAGTTTATTCAGAGCTAGTTCAATTGGTTCTTTTTTATCAGCAGGAAGTTTGTCGCCAAACTCTTTCAACTGGCGTTCTGTCTGAAAAATCAATGAATCTGCTGTATTGATTTTATCAATTTCTTCCTTCACCTTGCGGTCAGCTTCAGCATTCAGTTCGGCTTCTTCTCTCATTCGCTTGATATCAGCATCGGTAAGTCCCGAAGATGCTTCAATACGAATCTGTTGCGATTTCCCGGTTCCTTTGTCCTTTGCAGATACATGAAGGATTCCGTTGGCGTCGATATCAAAAGTAACTTCCACTTGTGGTATGCCCCTCATTGCTGGTGGAATGCCATCCAAATGGAAACGGCCTAAACTCTTGTTGCCTGTAGCCATTGGACGTTCGCCCTGCAGAATGTGAATTTCAACTGATGGCTGATTGTCGGATGCAGTGCTGAAAGTTTCTGATTTACGGGTTGGAATGGTAGTATTCGACTCAATAAGTTTGGTCATTACACCGCCCAAAGTTTCAATTCCTAATGAAAGAGGTGTTACATCAAGTAACAATACATCCTTAACATCACCGGACAAAACACCGCCCTGTATTGCTGCTCCTATAGCTACAACTTCATCAGGATTAACTCCTTTTGATGGGGCTTTGCCGAAGAAATCTTCAACTGCCTTTTGAATTGCAGGAACCCGGGTTGAACCACCAACCAGTATAACTTCATTTATGTCAGCATTAGTAAGACCAGCATCGCGCATTGCGTTACGGCAAGGTTCGATGGTATCGCGCACCAAATCATCAATCAGTTGTTCGAATTTTGCTCTGGTCAATGTACGTACAAGATGCTTTGGCATTCCGTCAACCGGCATAATATAAGGAAGGTTGATTTCTGTTGATGATGAACTTGAGAGTTCAATTTTGGCTTTTTCAGCAGCTTCTTTCAAACGCTGCATTGCCATTGGATCCTTGTGAAGGTCAATGCCTTCATCTTTTTTGAATTCTTCAGCTAACCAGTCGATAATTCGATGGTCGAAATCATCGCCACCAAGGTGAGTATTTCCATTGGTCGACTTAACTTCAAAAACGCCTTCACCTAATTCAAGAATGGAAATATCAAAAGTTCCGCCACCAAGATCGTAAACAGCCACCTTAATGTCTTTATGTTTTTTATCCAATCCATATGCCAAAGCTGCTGCAGTTGGTTCATTGATGATACGCCTTACCACAAGTCCGGCAATTTCACCAGCTTCTTTTGTAGCCTGACGCTGCGAATCGCTGAAGTAAGCAGGAACAGTAATAACAGCTTCGGTTACAGGTTGTCCGAGGTAATCTTCAGCAGTCTTTTTCATTTTTTGTAAAATGATAGCTGAAATTTCCTGTGGAGTAAAAGTTCTGTCATCAATTTTAACACGTGCAGTGTTATTGTCACCTTTAACTACAGTAAAAGGCATACGCTTAATTTCTTTAGTAACCCTGTCATAGGTTTCACCCATAAACCGTTTGATTGACGAAATCGTTTTGGTAGGGTTGGTGATAGATTGCCTTTTGGCCGGATCACCCACTTTACGTTCGCCATTTTCGGTAAAAGCAACTATCGAAGGAGTTGTGCGTTTCCCTTCACTGTTCGGAATTACTACCGGTTCGTTGCCTTCCATTACGGAAACGCAAGAGTTTGTAGTTCCAAGATCAATACCAATTATTTTTCCCATTATATTTTATTTTTTCAATTAATAACTTGTTTTTCGTGACTAAACCATTGTTCAATCATTATGCCACAAATGATTCATCATGGCCTAAAAACAGTTTGGAAGAGGAATGTTGAAACTGAAAAATTGGATTATTTATATATTAAGTGATTGTTTTACTGCTATATGCAAAATTTGTATTAAGTAAAAATTTGTTCATTCATCTGTAGTAGGAAAAATGACAGCCGGAAATTCGTGCTGACAAAACGGCAGAAAAGATAGTACTTTTGATGGGATTTCAAGCTGCATTAAGCTGTTTATACAACAGCTCTTTCACATCCAATCAGCTGGTCAGTTAGCAAAAACAACTTACCACCTTTCGGTTAGTTAGGCTTTGCAAATTTCAGGTTTGTAGTAGTTGAAAGGTCTTGCACTGTTTCGGCGGCAAGTGGAATAAGCATGTTAATCTGATATCTGCAGGAAAATAGTCCAAACCCATTTGTGATATTGTTGTAAACCGGTTTGTCAATAAGAACTCCGGTTGAAGGGGAATTTGATTCGAGATATGCGTTAAATTCGTCGCCAATAGTTGTAACTTCCAGATCACATAACCATGCAAAACGCGCTGTTACAGCAGCTTCTGCATCAGCATCGGGATAAGGAATTTTATCCTCACAAAGCAGGTAGAACTGTTCATTCGAATATCCGACTGAACTCTCGCCTGAGCCATCTGTTTTTTCAGAAGTAACTTCAGGAAATACCCAATCAATTTTGCGGTAAACAGTATCGCCCGATCCAGTCGTTAACTCTTTAAAATTAAAATAAAACCTGAACTGGTACCTCTTTCCATTTTTAGCATTTTCCCATATAAACTTACCCTGCTGAGTACTTGATCTTTTAAAACTCAAACTTTTTTTTACTGCGTTTGGTGATGGTCTGGTAAAATTAAAATTATGTACCAACCTTGTTACTGAACTAACTTCATACCCTGTTTTTTTGTGTGTAACTTTCAGTTCATAAGTGTTTTCCTGGTTCAATGGTTCCAGCGAATAGTAGAATAATTGATTAGGCGAATAGAAATCACCCGCTTGTTTATTGGATAAGGTAATGGTATCGAAAACAATTTCCTTCGTAATTCCACCTGGTGTTGTTTCTTTTAAAATTACATTTATATCAGCTCCAAAAGTGGATGAGTCGGCAACCTGGGCATAGGTTAGCGAATTTCCATCACCCAGAAATGCCTTGTTAATCCGAAGGTATTGTACGCTATCATTTTGATTTAATAAGCCATAAACTATAGCTACTTCTTTGTAATCAGCAATTACATCAAAATCTGTTTCGCACGACAGCATATGGCCGGCAACAATCAAAACGAGAAATAATCGGAATATTTTTTTCATTATCAGTGATTGGGATGTTATAATTCAATCCGCAAAAGTAAGTATATTTTGCATTCACGATAGTTTGCACGCTATCAAATAACGATTGAATGTATTTCTTTGTAATTTTGTGAGCCAAACAAATGAACTTGATTGTTAATTTGAAGGATTGATTTTATTAATGCCAGGCAAAACCATCCATACTATATTTTTATACATGATAGCCAAATCAGGAGTTGTTTCGAAGATTACCACCCATGTGCTACAGGAAATGAAGCATAAGGGTATTAAAATTTCAATGCTTACAGGGTACGATTATTCTATGGCGCGGCTGCTTGATAAGGCAGGAATTGACATTATACTGGTTGGCGATTCAGCTTCCAATGTTATGGCAGGTTTCAGCAGTACGCTTCCTATTACTCTTGATCATATGATTTATCATGCAGCATCCGTAGTGAGAGCTGTAAGCAGAGCACTGGTAGTTGTTGATATGCCATTTGGTACTTACCAGGGTAACTGGAAAGAAGCACTGTCCTCGGCAATCAGAATTATGAAGGAATCAGGTGCCGATGCAGTAAAAATGGAAGGTGGAGTTGAAATTATTGAATCAGTAGAAAGGATTCTTTCAGCCGGTATCCCGGTAATGGGCCATTTGGGTTTAACACCACAATCCATTCATAAATTCGGTACATACGTTGTAAGAGCAACTGAAGAAAAAGAAGCCCGAAAACTTGTTGAAGATTCGCGATTACTCGAAAAGGCCGGGTGTTTCAGTATTGTGCTCGAAAAAATTCCTGCCCGATTAGGAGAAGAGGTTGCCCGTAATGCAAAAATACCGATTATTGGCATTGGCGCTGGTAAAGAAGTTGATGGTCAGGTGCTTGTGCTTCACGATATGCTTGGTATCACAATGGAATTTTCGCCGCGGTTTCTTCGCCGGTATATGAACCTAAGTGAGGATATTGTTTCTGCCGTCCAAAATTATATTGTTGATGTGAAAACATTAGATTTCCCCAATGACAAGGAGCAATATTAAGCATATTGATTACTTCGATAAGTTGCAGGTGGAGAATATACTTTTTGAGGACAATCATATTATTGTTATCAACAAGCTTCCTTCGCAAATCGTACAGGGCGATAAAACCGGCGATATAACTCTGGCTGATCGTGTAAAAGAATATATTAAGTTTAAATATAACAAATCAGGCGAAGTATTTCTGGGTGTTGTTCATCGCCTCGACAGACCCGTGAGTGGAGCTATTATTTTTGCCCGAACCAGCAAGTCGCTTACACGGCTCAATGCCTTAATCAAAAATAGGGAAATTAAGAAAACGTATTGGGCTGTTGTTAAAAATAAACCACCCCACACCATGGATACGCTGGTGAACTACCTCAGGCGTGATGAAGCAAAAAATAAATCATTTCTTACTGTTGAGAGTAATAAAAATGCTCAGAAAGCTATCCTTTCTTACAATGTGCTCGCTTGCAGCGACAATTATTACTTGCTGGAGATTGATCTTGAAACAGGCAGGCATCATCAGATCAGGACTCAACTTGCTGGAATAGGATGTCCCATTAAGGGAGATCTTAAATACGGCTTTCCGCGCTCTAATGAAGGCGGTTCCATACATTTACATGCCCGAAAGTTAAATTTCATTCATCCGGTTACACTGAATCCAGTTTCAATTATTGCTGACACTCCCGATGACCCTATATGGAATTTTTTTAACCAGAATTTTAGATAAACTTTTCTATAATTTCGTTTCACTATATAAAATATTATACTGAGATTTTCAAATTCGATATATTATTTTCAAAAACGTTCAACAAAAGGCCTCCTTTTTTCATAATGGGACAGTTGAATGGAGTAAACTATACTTGTTTGGTTGTATGTATCTGATTATCAGATGTTATGGAAATCAGGCATATTGTTTGTTTTAATTTTTGCCGTGGATGGCACGATTTTCCTAATCATTCCTCCTCAAGTCAAAAATTACTTACCAGACAGTTACCATCAGCTCCACAGGTTTTACCCATGAATATGCCACTAAATAAGTATAAATCAGTTGTTTTGTCAAGGACAATGATCATAGTATTTACTATGACATTTTTCTTTACACCTGATTGCTATGGCAGAGATGGATTAAAACTCTATTCGCAAGGAAATAATTCAGCCTGGAATACAGCTGGTACCTGGTCATTAACGTCGGGCGGCCCGGTTTCCGCGTTTGTACCTCAGGCAAATGATACTATTATTGTTCAAACTTCAGTTATTCAGAATGTTAATATTCTCTTTTCGGAAAGTGGGTGCCTGGAGGTAGTTTCATCAGGCTTATTACGTGGAGATAACCTTGACCTTAGTTTTACAGGTAACTCATTGCTTATCAGCTCCGGTGAGATAAAATCAAACAATCTCAGCTTCGAAGATAATGCATCTTTTTTCCTGAATGAAAATGCAAAAATTACGGTTAATAATTCGTTTACAAACAACTCGTTATTTATTCATGAAATAAACGGCAGACTTATTGTAAATGGTATTTTTTCAAGTTCCTTATTGACAGGATTTACCGGTAAAGGAACTATTAAATCCGTTGAATTTCAGGGTAATGGTTCTGTTTTTAGTCTATCGCAGGCATCTTTAATTCCAGGTGGTTCACTGGTTTCTGAAAGCAACTGGATCGGAACTTCTAATAGCAACTGGGCCGACCCAATCAATTGGTCAGCTAATGTAGTCCCATCAAATAACTCTAATATTTCGGTTCTCTCATCATCTCATAATCCTATTGTAGCTGATTTTGCAAATTGTGGTAACCTTTATGTAAACCAGAGTTCTGTACTTATTGTCAATCCTGGGGCTGTTATTGATATATCAGGAAATATCTCAGTAATTGAAGGAGGTAAGCTTTTGTTAAAAAATACCATTTCCGTAAAATCCTCCCTACTTTTTGATGGTGACGTTTCTGGTAAAATTCAGGTTGAATATCCTGTAGTAGCAGGAAAAAATGCACTTATTTCTTCGCCGGTAAGCAATGCCGTAACTGGAACGTTTTTAAATATGTATCTGCGCTCGTATGATGAAACCGCTTCGCAATGGGGCGAATATATTGTTCCAACAGAAGACGAAATTGTTTCCATGCAGGGATATGAGCTTTTTTCAGTATATAATGAAACCAGAATTTTCGAAGGAACCCCTATTAATGTTTCGAAGTCTTTTGCGATTTCAAACGAAGGAAATGGACTTAATCTCACAGGTAATCCTTTCCCTTCCTATATAGATTGGGAAAACAATGAGAATGGTGCATGGCAGCGCAGTTCAATTGCATCCGCAATATACTATCCTGATCCATCAGGTTCAGGGAATTTCGCAGTTTATATGCCTGGTGGCGATGATGCTGTATCCATTAATAATGGAAGCAGATATATTTCGCCCATGCAAGGTTTCTTTGTAAAAGCTTCTCAAAAAGGTGCTTTAATGATTAATGAGAAATCATGTGTACGAAATATCACTGATTCAAAAACTGCACTAAAGAATAACTCCGTTAAATTTAAACTTACTGACAGTGATGGAATGAGTGATGAAGTTATGTTCAGGGTTATAGCAAATTCGAGTTTTGGATTTGATGATAATCTTGATGCAATCAAATTTGAAGGTAGCGCAACGTCAAATTCACTTTTTTTTGGTTCGGATGATGACATACGATATGCTTTAAATACCATACCAACAGTAAACTCATCGCTTGAAATTCCTTTGTATATCACATGTGTTAAAAGTGGAATGTTTAGTGTTTCCGCCGCTGGTGCCTTCAATTTCGAATACCGTTACCCTGTTATTCTCGAAGATACAGAACTTGGATTGTTTATTGATTTACGGGCTGATTCAGTATATAGCTTCTACCATACTACCGAAATGAATTCCAATAGATTTAAAATTCATTTTAATTCAACTCAGGACGTTGATCAACAAGGAGATGGTGTTTCGGAAGTAGTAGTGTATCCTGGTGAAGTTAGAATAAACGGAACAGAAAACGATATTTATACAGCTAAATTATACACAACTGACGGGAAAATGATTTCATCAGCAAAAGGAATACTTTCTGAGGGAATAATTCTGTCGACCGGTAATACTATAGCATCTGGTATTTGTATACTACAGCTAACCAATGGAAGAAGCAAAATGACAAAAAAAATATTTGTAAACTAGTTTGTAAGACACTAATTTTCAAGATGAAAAAAACTAATGAGAAATTTTAACAACATAGACCTGATGAGAAAGTTGAATATCTTGCTGGCAGAAGATGATGAAATGATTGAGAAGATCACAACATTTTATTTAAGACGTAATGGTCACGAAGTGGATGTTGCGAAAAACGGGAATGAAGCTGTTAGCAGATTCAAAGTTAAAGAGTACGATCTCATCCTAATGGATATTCAGATGCCTGAAATGGATGGTCTGCAGGCTGTGAAAGAAATACGCAAACTGGAACTGGAATATCTTAAAAAAGGTCATACGACCATAATAGCTATCACAACCAATCCCGATAAAGCAGAATGCATGAAAGCAGGTGTTGACGGATATGCACAAAAGCCTTTTAGCTTTGACGAATTAAGTACATTATTTCGTGATTACAATTTAGTGTAGCACTATCTAAATTTTACATCTTAATGTATAATAGCGGGAGTAAGAAATTACTCCCGCTATTTTTTTACTTTTGTGATTAAAACTAACCCGTAGCATGCCAGCAACCCGTTATATGATGTTATTTCTGTTTTTGTTGTCAGCTTTTTTCCCCATGCTGTTAACAGCACAATACTATAACATCGGTCAGGATCCGTCTTCGTTAAAATGGCGTCAGATCAAAACTCACGACTTTCGAATTATATATCCCGTGAATTTCGAGCTCAGAGCGCAAAAAATGAATAGCATTCTCGATTTCGTTTATACAAATGCTACCAAAACACTTACATATAAGCCTAAGCCTATCCCGATCATCATTCACAATTATAATACTGAGCCTAATGCAGTTACAGTGTGGGCTCCTAAGAGAATAGAGTTGTTTACTTCCCCGCCTCAGGACACTTATGCTCATGATTGGATCGATCAGCTCGTAATACATGAATACAGGCATGTGGTACAGCTTGACCGAACAAACCAGGGATTTACAAAGGTTTTATCATGGTTCATGGGCGAACAGGCTGCTGCATCAATAAACGGAATATTTGTTCCTTCGTGGTTTATGGAAGGAGACGCAGTATGTACCGAAACATCTCTCAGCCATTCGGGAAGAGGCCGTTTACCAGCTTTTGAAATGCTTCTGAGGACTCAGATTTCGGAAAAAGGTGCATTCACTTATGATAAGGCTGCTATGGGCTCCTATAAATCTTTTGTCCCAAACCAATATGCTTTGGGATATTCGCTGGTAGCAAATGTGAGACGAAAGTATGGCTATCAGACCTGGGTGAGCGCACTTGATGCAGTGGCCCGAAAACCATACATTATTACACCTTTCAACAAAGGATTAAAGAAAGCAACAGGATATGGGAAGGAGAATTTGTACCGCATATCAATGCATGATATGGATAGCATGTGGAAGTATCAGGATGTAAATACTTTCAAAACTCCATATGTGCAAATAAGTTCTCAAAGTAATATGAAATACGAAAACTATAAATTTCCGTACTATCTGAATGATACATTAGTGGTTGCTGAATTTACCAGTTTAGATGATATAACCCGGTTTGTAATTATTGCTCCTAATGGGTTTAAGCAAGTAGTCAATACACCCGGTTTCTTGTCATCTGAAAATTATTCAATAGAAAACCTGCCTGCTTCTGCTAATTTATCCAAGATCAATAAAGGAGAAAAATCCTTCAAGCACTTTCAGCTTGCCTGGACAGAAACAATCAACGACCCTCGCTGGGGACAACGTAGCTTTTCGGTAATCAGAATTTTTGATGGTGAAACCGGAAAAACCAGAGAGTTAACTGCTAAAGGGCGTTATTTCGCGCCGGCTTTTTCGCCCGATGGTAAGTCAATAGCTGCGATTACCGTTAGTCCGGAGAACAGAAGTTCTCTTGTTATAATCAGTTTAGTGACAGGAAAGGAAACTGATACCATCATTACTTCTTTGACAGATTTTTTTATGACTCCTTCCTGGTCAAATGATGGAACAATGTTGGTTTTTACACAACTGGATGCCCATGGTAAAAGTATAGTCGTAAATGATGTGGCGAAAAAAGAAGTGTTAACGATAATTCCTGCTACTTATACTGACATTGCAAACCCTGTGTTTGCCGGTGAATATGTGCTTTTTAATGGCTCATATTCCGGTATCGAAAATATTTATGCAGTTGACCTATCAGATTCCGAAAAAGTATATCAGGTTACCTCAGCCAGGTTCGGTGCCTGTAATGCCAACCTAAGTCCTGATGGTAAAAGAATTGTTTACTCAAATTATACCTCTGACGGCTACAGTGTGGTAGAAGCTGATTTTAATCCTGAATCCTGGAAACCGATAAATGAAGTTGTGGATTTTTCTCCGTCGCTTTATAAACACCTTGTTGACGAGGAAGCCGTTGATTTTGATTTCCAGTCGGATACAACTTTAACTTACCAATCAGAACCCTATAAAAAAGGCTTGCATATTTTTAATTTTCATAGCTGGGCACCGGCTTACATAAATTATATGGACGGCGAAAATGGCGCCGGTATTTCATTTATGTCGCAAAATGACTTGAGCACAGCTACCACAATTATCGGTTATAAATATGATATGGCCGAAAACACAGGAAAAGTTACACTTGATTTTAGCTGGCAGGCCTGGTATCCGATGATTGATTTAAAAATATCCCAAGGTGCTCGTGCAGCATATACTGGAGGCGATAGTTCTGTAAGGTATAATTTTAACGAAACAATTATTAGTGGAGGTTTAACCTTGCCGTTAATTTTTACAGGTGGTAAATATTATAAAGGATTTCGCTTACAGGCTTTTACATCGTGGTATAATATCACCAATAATACATTGCCCGATGAGGATAGACTTACCGGCACCATTCAGTCGCTTGATTATAGTTTTTACGCATACCGGCTTATAAAACAATCGTCTAAAGATTTGTTTCCACGTTGGGGGCAGTCTATCACAGGTAGTTACCGGCACTCCCCATTGGGTGATAATAATCTGGGAAGCATTGTTTCGGTCGGAACCCGGTTTTATTTCCCCGGCCTGATCAGGCATCATGGTATTAGGATTGATTTGAACTTACAATATAAGTATGAAGGTAGTTATTCCTACAGCAATCAAATTAATCTGCCACGGGGATACGATTATATTAATGCTGAGCAATTGGCGCTTTTTGCTTTGAACTATAAATTTCCTGTTGCTTACCCTGATTTTGCGTTAGGCCCATTAATCTATTTTAAACGATTAAAAGCAAATGTGTTTTTTGACGGTGGGAGTGCATCAGGACATCATGAAACCCGGCAACTGCAATCTACAGGGGTTGAATTAACCTCCGACATGCATTTACTCCGGTTTGTATTTCCAGTTGATCTTGGTGTCCGCTTAGGTTTTCGGCCTCTTGAAAAGCAATATTTTGCCAATTTCCTTTTTTCTGTAAATTTGTAAACACTTTTCAAATCGGACTTCATGAAATTCATTCTGAAATTACTTGTTACTTCACTGGCCGTTTTCTTTGGGGCTTATATTCTGGATGGCGTTTATCTTCGGGGATTCCCAACGGCTATTCTGGTAGCATTTGTTGTAGGTTTTTTAAATGCTTTCCTGAGGCCGATACTGGTAATTCTAACAATCCCTTTTACTCTTTTGACGTTTGGACTTTTTCTCCTTGTAATCAATGCAGTAATTATTCTCCTTACTGATTATGCTCTCGAAGGCTTTACTGTTGATAATTTTTTTACCGCTGTTTTGTTTTCAATCATTGTATCTGTCATTACCTGGCTGCTCGAAGCCATTGCCAGGCCGAAATCAGACAGGAAATCAGCTTCCTGAAATGACCATAGTTGTATTCAAAATCATAATACTCAAAACCTAACCCCTTAATTTATGCACCACCGTTTTATTACTGACCAGACTGAAATTGACGAAATAATTAATAAGTGTCAGGTTTGTTATGTAAGTATGGTTGACGAAAACAATCTGCCCTATGTTCTTCCGTTTAATTTCGGTTACATCAATGGAGTAATATTTCTGCACTCCGCTCAAAAAGGGCATAAAATTGACATTTTACGGAAAAACCCATCGGTTTGTATTGCATTCAGTACTGATCACCAGTTGCGTAACCAGAGCGAGTCCGTTGCATGCAGCTATAGCATGAAATACCGTAGTGTATTGGCTTTTGGCAAAGTAGAGTTTATCGATGATATTGAACATAAAGTTGAATTTATGAATCAGGTTATGTCTCATTATACTGATAAAGAATTCACATATAATGCACCTTCATTGCGCGAGGTATGCACCTATAAAGTAAATGTTGCAAAATTTACGGCAAAAATTTACGGATATTAAGCTCCTTTTTTCAGGTACTTTGAGCGAAATTTAGAGTGGATATATGCAAAAGCTGTACCGGCAACAACTCCCATTATTGCTCCTGTTAAAATGTCGCCAGGATAATGAACTCCAAGATAGATTCGGCTGTAAGTAGTTAAAAATGCATATATCAATGCGATAGGAATCAGATAATTGCGCCCTTTTGTAACCGCTGCAATAACAAAAAAAGCAACAGAAAACGAATTAGCCGAATGCGCGGAATAAAATCCGTACATGCCACCACGATATCCATTTACAGTATGTACCAAATTCTGTAAATGTGGTTCATGTGTTGGCCTGAAACGCATAAAACTATCTTTAACCAGGTTGCTTAACTGATCAGATGCTGTAATCATTAGTACGATAGCCACTAAAACTGTCCAGTAATGCCTGGGATATTTTTTATACAATAACCATAGAAACCATACATAGAGTGGTGTCCAAAAAAGCATACTGCTGCAAAGCCACATGATAGTATCCCCGAAAGAGTTGTGCTGAGCATTCAGAAAAAGAAATAGATTTTCATCAATGGTTTTTAATGTTTCAAGCATCAGGCAATAGTTTCATCAAAAGTAAATAAAACAGGTGTTCAGAAACTATCAATGAATTATATTTCTTTTAATTGATCAATAGTTAACACAGAACCGGTTTCAATTGCCGGGCTAAAAATCACATCAAGAATAATTCGGGCAACATCATCAACTTTCGAAAGTTGACCTTCTTCATGGAGCTGTATGAATATGTTTCGGTCAGGGAATAGGTTCTCATCCGTATTCCTTATTAGTTGCTGCATGTTTGTATCAATAATACCGGGTGCTAAGGCAAATATTGTGGCTGGATTTTTCTCCGTGCTTTGTTCAAGACCTGCAGTTTTGGTAAGCATATCCAAACCTCCTTTCGAGCTGCAATATACGCTCCAACCTTTGAATGGATGCGATGATGCACCGGATGAAATATTTAATATCACTTTAGGTATCGGCAAAGCTTCTGTTTTAGCCAGAAAAACTGAACTCAATATAAACGGGGCAAGTAAATTCAGGTTCAGATGCTTTTCGGCCATCTCAAAATCAATGGATTTAACAGGAGCAACTGGCTCGAGCATTCCTGCATTATTAATTAGTACAATTTTATCATTATCAGTCAGATGTATTTTTCCAAAAACACTATTGATAAACAATTCTGCCTGATCCCGTTCACTAAGATCGGCTTCGTGATAAAATATGGGCACATTCAGCGAAGAAGCATATTCCACCAGGTCTTCGTTCATTGTTCGGGAAACCGCAAAAAGAGTATTCCCCGGTACAATAATTGTTTTTGCCAGGGCTTCACCTATGCCTCGCGATGTTCCTGTTATGATAAAGTAATTCATAAATTTTAGTTCTTTAAAATGTTCATTTATTATACTGCATATTGTCGCCTGTAAACATTGATGTAAATGTACAAACAACTGAACATTCCATATGTTTTCATGTTCAATATCAAACATTATTATAATTCGAACATTTCGTTAACCACCCATTTCTTTTTTAAAAAAAACAATTGAACCTCGCTATGAATAATGCAGTTTTTATTTTTGATTATCCAGCTAACGAACAGGTCAGGACATATGCTCCCGGATCGCGCGATCGCAAAGACTTACAGGCTGAACTCGACAGGTTGAGTTCGGACGTAATGGAAATTCCTTTAATTATTGGAGGGAAAGAAGTTTATACCAACGATATAGATACCGTAAAAATGCCTCACGACCATGGGCATGTGCTTGCACGTTACCACAAGGCCGGTGCGAAAGAAATAAAAATGGCAATTGATGCAGCTCTCAAAGCACACCGCGAATGGGAGTCGTTTTCATGGTTCGAAAGGGCTTCGGTAACACTGAAAGCTGCGGAACTGCTGTCGAAAAAATACCGGATGCTGATAAATGCATCAACAATGCTCGGGCAGAGTAAAAGCGCCTACCAGGCCGAAATTGATGCCGCATGTGAAACTATTGATTTTCTGCGTTTTAATGCCCACTATATTTCTGATATTTATAACGAACAGCCTCATAGCGATCCGGGAATAATAAACCGCCTCGAATACCGTCCGCTCGAAGGATTCGTGTTTGCAGTAACACCTTTTAATTTTACTGCCATTGCTTCTAATCTGAATATGGCTCCTGTACTTATGGGTAATACTACCATATGGAAACCTGCAACTACTTCTATATTATCTAATTACATTCTGATGCAGGTTTTTAAAGAAGCCGGATTGCCTGATGGGGTTATAAATTTCATTCCCGGTCAGGGAGCAGCTGTCGGCAACCAGGTATTAGCAGATAAATATTTCGCAGGGTTGCATTTTACCGGTAGTAATGGTACTTTCAACAAACTATGGCAGAATACAGCTGCCAATCTTTCGAATTACCGTTCGTACCCACGTATAGTTGGTGAAACCGGTGGTAAAGATTTTGTTCTTGTTCATCCAAGTGCTGGAGTTGATGAAGTTTCAACAGCATTGGTGCGTGGCGCTTTTGAATACCAGGGACAGAAATGTTCAGCTGCATCAAGAGCTTATGTTCCTGAAAGTATGTGGCCGGCTGTGAAAAAGAGGGTAGGGGAAATGCTTGCGGAAATCAAGGTTGGTGATGTACGCGATTTCAGCAATTTCATGAATGCCGTTATCGACGAAAAATCATTTGATAATATTTCTAACTATATAAGCAAAGCAAAAAATACCAGCGATGCAGAAGTTGTTTTCGGTGGTACCGGGGATAAATCAAAGGGCTTTTTCGTTCAGCCAACTATTATCCAGGCTCATGATCCTCATTTTGTTACCATGACTGAGGAAATTTTCGGTCCGGTTTTAACCGTTCATGTTTATAAAGATAAAGATTTCGATCAAACTGTCCGTTTGGTTGACGAAACTTCGCCTTATGGCCTGACCGGTTGTATTTTTGCTCAGGATCGTGGTGTACTGGTAAAAGCAGCTGATGAACTTAAATATGCTGCCGGAAACTTCTACTTTAATGATAAACCTACCGGTGCTGTGGTTGGTCAGCAACCCTTCGGCGGATCGCGCCAAAGTGGTACCAACGATAAAGCCGGAAGCCACCTTAATCTGCTGCGCTGGATTAGCCCGCGTACAATAAAGGAAACACTTATACCACCTACCGATTACACTTATCCATTTATGAAGGCAGATAAGTGCCACTGATTTTAAATTATCTTTGCCGGCTTAGTCCGGCATTTTTTTATGAATTCTCTCCACTGACTCAGAAACTTTTTTTATGACGCAACATCGTAACGGTAAAATACTGGCATTACTTTTTACCGGTGTTTTGATGGGAGCCCTCGATATTTCGATTGTAGGCCCAGCTATACCAGCTATTGAACAAACCATTAAAGTTGACCATCGCTCGCTAAGCTGGATTTTTAGTATTTACGTTCTGTTCAATCTGGTTGGGGTTTCTCTGCTTGCAAAACTATCTGACCTTTACGGACGACGCAATATTTACATCTTCTCGGTTGCGGTTTTTGCACTTGGTTCGGCCGTTGTTGCCATGTCCGACAATATTACTTTTCTGCTAATAGGGCGTGCCATACAAGGATTTGGTTCCAGTGGTATTTTTCCTGTAGCCTCAGCTGTGATTGGCGATATTTTTCCGCCGGAAAAGCGTGGGCGTACACTTGGAATGATAGGTGCGGTGTTTGGAATTGCTTTTATAATCGGGCCGGTTATTGCCGGCGTTCTATTGTTATGGTTCGATTGGAATGCTTTGTTTCTGGTTAATCTTCCTATTGCTGCCGTTGTGATTTTTTACTCATGGCGGTTACTTCCTTCGAAAAAGAGTTTGCTGAAACCTTATTTTGATTGGATGGGAATGGTTCTGATTGCTGTTCTGGTTTCATCTTTTGCTTATGGTATCAATAATATCGATGCTGCTGAAGGCTTTAAAGGAATTTTTTCCATTGAGGTTTATCCTTTTTTAATAATTACAATGATAACCTTGCCGCTCTTTATTTTTATTGAAAAGCGCTCGCCTTCTCCGGTAGTGAAAATTCAGCTGTTTGATGTAAAGCAAATCCGCATAGTTGGGATTGTAGCTTTCGGAACAGGAATTATTCAGGCTGTCACTATTTTTGTTCCTGAGCTGGCTGTTAATGTTTTTGGTGTTTCCACATCCGAAGCCAGTTTTATGCTTATCCCATTTGTGCTGGCTATTGCAATCGGTTCGCCGGTAGCTGGCCGATTGATCGACAAAATCGGTTCGCGCTCTATAGTAATGGCCGGACTTCTTTTTGCAGGCTCCGGATTGATTGTTTTTTACATGGATTCAGCTTCGAAAGTTAATTTCTATACAGCCGGAATGCTTATGGGACTTGGGTCGGCAATGCTCCAGGGATCTGCCTTACGATATATTATGCTCAATGAGGTTCAATCATCGGAAAGGGCATTGGGACAAGGTATTATAACTCTTTTTACCAGCACCGGGCAAATGACCGGTGCAACCTTAATTGGAATTATTGTAGCATCATTCACACTGAGAGTTGATGGTTATTCGCAAAGTTTCCTGGTTATTGCAATCATTGCTTTTTCGGTTTTAATGATCAGCTCCAGGCTCAAAAGCAGGAGTGAAGAACTGGCAAGCGCTTCGGCAGTTGCAAGTTAAGCAAGCATTCCTGCTGTTACATTTACTTTATCGGTTTCATAATTTCCTAATACTGAATTTGACCTAAATAGTTTCGTTTTGTTTTTTAAAAGCATCCTCCTGGTACAGGCAAAGTTTTCATTAGCATTCTAACAAAAAACGGATACAAATATTCGTTGCTATAAACGTTGCTATAAACTTTGGGTAATTTTAGAAACTTTTACTCTTTGTGTTCAACGTATAAATATGTTTCAACACGGCTTAGCTCTAATGAAATATTTGATTTATCAATTAAAAGAGCACTCTTTTTGTTAAACTATTTATGAAGGTATGAATAAATAGCCGAAGTTGTTTTTAACAAAACAAGGAAAAATGTTGATAACTTTCTGTATTCAGGTTTAAACATTTTAATAAATTTGTTTCATAGTATTTGTTAAAAGAATTAATGTTTTCTTAACAACCAGGTCATTCACTTTGATGTCTTTAAATTAATTTTGCAGCGTTTTTCAATGAGTAACTAATCCATTCAGCGGATATTAAATCCTCTTTCCTGTATATTCTTACCAAACCATAAATTAACCAAACCAATCTACCTTTATGAAAAAAGCTGATAATTTAATTCGAAGATTTATTAAGCAGGTTATGCTTATTTCAATCTTTATGATGAGTGTGACTTTTGTTTTCGGGCAAGTTACTACCTCCGGCATAAACGGAGTAATCTCAGGCGCAAATGGCGAAACCTTACCCGGAGCAACGGTTTTAGCATTGCATACGCCTTCAGGTTCGCAGTATGGAACAACTACCGATCCTGATGGCAACTACCGCATTCCTAATATGAATGTTGGAGGTCCTTACAAAATAACGGTGTCTTATGTTGGATTCGAAAATTTTGTTCAGGATGAAGTATATCTGAATCTGGGACAGACATTGAAACTTAATGTTACTCTCAGCCAACAGGCTGCAACAATTACAGGTATAGAAGTTCTCGGAAACCGTAATAATGTTTTTGACGGCAATCGTACTGGATCTGAAACTAACCTCAGCATACAAGCTATTGAGCGTATGCCTTCAATTGGCCGGAATATGTCGGATTATACTCGTTTAACCCCGCAGGCCAGAGTAACTCAGGGAGGTGGTATCGAAATATCTGGTACCAATAACAGGTACAATGCAATTTATATTGATGGAGCGGTTAATAATGATGTATTCGGGTTAACTGATCAGGGAACCAATGGTGGCCAGACCGGGATTTCGCCATTTTCAATGGATATTATCGAGCAGGTTTCCATTCAGATCGCACCATACGATATCAAACTTGGTGGATTTGCAGGTGCTGGTATTAATGCAGTTACCCGCAGTGGTAATAATAATTTTCAGGGATCAGCTTATTTTGTTAACAGGAATGAGAATTTAGCTGGCAAAACCCCTACCGATAATTCGGAAACCGAAAGGGTAAAACTAAAACCATTCAGTTCAAATATATATGGTTTCCGACTTGGTGGCCCGATTGTTAAAGATAAACTGTTTTTCTTTATGAATGCTGAAATTCAGAAAGATGAAACTCCTCAGCCTTTCGATTTTTCAACCTATAAAGGTGATGCAACTACCAGTGATTTGACTTCGGTAACAGCTAAACTGGCTGAATACGGTTACGATGCAGGTGGTTTTACTGATGTTAACAGAACTCTTGACGGAACGAAATTCTTTGCCCGTTTCGACTGGAATATCAATAAAGTTCACAAACTGATGGTTCGCCACCAATATACCAAAGCTATACAAACAAGTCCTTCCAATTCAAACACCACAAATATCAGGTATGGGAATTCGGGGATATACTTCCCTTCAATCACTAATTCCTCAGCTATCGAGCTCAAGAGTAACATCAGCAATAAAATGAGCAACAGCCTTATTTTGGGTCTTACATTTGTTCGCGACGACCGCGATCCGATGGGTAATAACTTCCCGTATGTAAGGATTAAAGATGGTGCATCGAATATTTATTTCGGTTCCGAAGAGTTTTCAACCGCAAATCAGCTGTATCAGGATATCATCACTCTGACCGACAATTTCGAAATATATAAGGGAAAACATACTTTTACTTTTGGAACTCATAACGAGTTTTATAAAATGTATAACCTCTTTATCCGTCAGAACTTTGGGTCGTATCAGTTTAACAGTATCGCCGATTTCGTTTCCGGAGCACCTGCTTACCAGTTCGACCGCACTTTTTCAGCTATTGATAATATTACCGGGGATGGTTCAAAAGCTGCTGCCGAATTCAACGCACTTCAGTTAGGCCTTTACGGACAGGATGAAATACAGGTTAGCAATAAATTAAAGGTTACAGTAGGTTTACGCATCGATGTACCAATGTTCCTCGATACGCCTCCTGTAAATAATGATTTCAATACCAATGTTATTCCTGTTCTGGAAGAAGCAGGCTGGGACCTTGAAGGAGCTCAAACAGGACAAATGCCCGATCCTGCAGTTATGTTTAACCCACGTATTGGTTTCAACTATGATATTACCGGTGACCAGAGTTTCCAACTCCGCGGAGGAGCAGGCCTCTTTACCAGCCGTATTCCTTATGTATGGCCCGGTGCATCGTTTCAGAATAATGCCGTTATTACAGGTGGTATGCGCATAACTGCTGCTGGTTCACCTGAGTTGGTTTTCAATCCTGATTGGAACAATCAACCCGTTCTTCCTCCAACTCAACCATCCGGACAAGTTGACATATTTGCCAAGAAATTCAAATACCCTCAGGTATTCCGCACAAGTCTGGCAGTTGATAAAAAACTCCCATGGGGGCTTGTTGGAACATTTGATGTAACTTATACTAAAACACTGAATAACGTTCTGTATTATAACCTGGCATATGAAAAAACCGGCGAACTTACCGGAACTGGTGATGACCGTCCTATCTGGTCGAAAATTGCACTTGGTAATGATCCTAATACAGGTAAGAAAAGGGCATATACTGATATTATACTTGGCACAAACACTAATAAAGGCTATTCGTACAATGTTACTGCCCAGTTACAGAAAAACTTCGTCAATGGATTTACTGGTAGCATAGCCTATTCGGTGGGTCATGCTAAATCAATGAATGATGGTGTTTCCTCACAAAACTCATCACAGTGGCGCGTACCGAATGTTCGTGGAAAGAATGATATTGATTTCTCAACCTCCGACTTTGATATGGGCTCACGTGTAGTTGGATTCATTTCATACAAGAGAGAATATCTGAAACATACTGCAACTACTGTTTCATTATTCTTTACAGGTCAGTCAGGTCCAAGTTTCTCATACGGTTATGCTGACGGTTCATCCAAATATTTAGGAGAAGATAATAATAGTCTTGAACTTCTTTATGTTCCTAAAGATCAAAATGATATCCATCTGATTGATTTGAAGAATTCAGATGGTGTAATTACTCTTTCGAAAGAGCAGCAATGGACAGACCTGAATGCTTTTATCGAAGCAGATGAATACCTCAAAGGCCGCCGTGGCGATTATGTGGAAAGGAATCATTCACGTGTTCCGTTTACAAATCTGTTTGACTTCCGTATCGCTCAGGATTTCTTTATTAATGCAGGCGGAAAACGCAATACACTCCAGGTTTCGTTCGATATTTTCAATCTTGGAAACATGATCAACAACGAATGGGGACGTATTTATTACTCTTCAGGAGCTTATTACAACAATTATCCATTGGTTAAAATGGAAGGTTTCGAAGCTGATGGCACCACTCCGAAATTTTCATTTAAAAAACCAACTGGCGACACATGGGCTATCGATGATTCAGGAATCCTGAGTTCAAGGTGGCAAGGACAGATCAGTATCAGGTATATTTTTAACTAAAAGCAGATCAAAAAAAAGAGTCCTGATTTTCAGGGCTCTTTTTTTTTGCCTTATTTTGTAAATTGTTCTATTCGTGAAATTTTTGCTAATAAAAACTTCCTTTATGAAAAAGCTACTTTTCCTCGCCATTACTCTCTTTTTGTGCTTGTTTTCTGCTTCAGCACAGGAAACTAAAGGAAGAGCCACCGTGATACTCTCGCTCGATGGCTTCCGTTGGGATTATCCGGCCAAAACCAGTACCCCTAATCTCAATAAAATCGCCAGGGTAGGAGTGAAAGCTGTTTCGCTGATACCATCATTTCCATCCAAAACTTTTCCCAACCATTATACTATTGCTACGGGTCTGGTTCCTGACCACCACGGATTAGTTAATAATTCGTTTTACGATACACTACTGAAAAAGTCTTATTCAATAGGTAATAAGGATGCCCGTTTTAATCCGGAATTTTACGGTGGTGAGCCAATATGGGTTACAGCAGCAAAACAGGGAGTGCGAACAGCTTCATTTTACTGGGTTGGCAGCGACGTTGCCATACAGGGCATACACCCCGATTACTGGAAACACTATAATGAGAAGGTTTCGTTTGCAGCCCGGATTGATACCATTATAAAGTGGCTCAATCTGCCGACTGAAACACGTCCAAAACTTATAATGGCATATTACCACGAACCGGACGGCATTGGCCATGATTTTGGGCCTGATGATCCCCGCACACTTAGCCTGGTTCACGAACTTGATAGTATGACAGGTTTACTTTATGATCGGATACAACAACTTTCTGATGGCCACAATATCAATTTTATTGTGGTATCCGATCATGGAATGGGGGCGATTACTTCGTTGCGAAATACCGCACTCAGAGATTTTATTCCTGAATCCTGGCCGGTAAAGATCGAAGGAGGAAATCCTAATTTTAATATTTATACATCGGGCTCATGGGTTGATACTGTTTATCTGGCACTTGGTAAAGCTGCCGGGATAAAGGTCTGGAAACCTGCGGAGGTTCCCTCATACCTGAATTATGGCACTAATCCCAGGGTAGGAGATATTGTTGTTGTTGCCGATTCCGCATGGAGCGTAACGCTTAATCATCCGAAAAATGATTTTACCGGCGGTACACATGGTTACGACATCCGAAACACTGATGTGCATGCTATTTTTTATGCAGCTGGCCCGGATTTTAAACAAGGTTATATTCAACCGTCTTTTCAAAATATTCATATCTACTCCTTGCTTGCTCACTTGCTTGGGATAATCCCTGCAAAAACCGATGGCGATTTGGATTTTGTACTCGATATGTTAAAACCGTAAGGTATGGTAAAAGCAAAAAGAGTTATTCTAATTCTTATCAGTTTCCTTTTTCTTTTCAAATTGGGGAACTGTTTTTGAGAAATCTATTACTGCAATCAGAACCCATGCCTGATTTACCGGTATGCTTTTTCCATTTATCTGTTGGCATACCCAAGGCACTGAAGTATAAGCGCTATATCTTTACCTTGCTGATCCGGAGTTAAACCGATTAACCTCTGGTACTTTTAGCTACACTTATATCCCGAAAGTGCTGAATCCGGAGATCTTCACGACTATAAGATTATATGAAATTTCTGCAACCGTTGTTATAGAACGAAATTAAGAAGTCATACGATTTAACGATCCTGATAAAATCAGTAAACTGATCGTATATTGCTTTGTTACTTACAACAGGCAGAAGTGAAAAGATATGGGACTGAGAGGAGCCTTCTTCATTTTATGTGTCTATGATTATCGGGAACCGAATTGTTACAACCGTTTAATTATTCGGAGGCTATGACTGTATGTGTTTTGTTCAAGGCTAAAAATACCATTGTGGTCAATGTTATCAATTTTTACTCTGCCTGAAGCATGAATAATTTTCCCTTTATCG
>Ga0136636_10000043_pt1 | contig 41643 bp, 37 predicted proteins | sample AntDrymUQ8522106_2_FD_104653 | JGI IMG/M metagenome (GOLD analysis project Ga0136636, IMG submission 104653) | Polar desert sand microbial communities from Dry Valleys, Antarctica - metaG UQ852 (21.06) | ecosystem: Environmental > Terrestrial > Soil > Desert | place: Antarctica: Dry Valley... | reverse complement strand
GCTCCATCCGTGAAGCTCTGTCTGATCCGAAAGCGATCGCTCAACCTGCCCACTCACTGTTCATTGATTAAAACTTGAAATCCTTACCTCGTATAGCTTATAGCTTTTCTTAGTGCCATTCGAATCAGAGTTAGCTCTGAAACCCGTTAATTAACAATTCAACAATTAAGTAATTTCTTGTCTTTAATTGCGAATTGCGAATTGCGAATTGTTCGGTGACTGTGGCGGCGATTGGGTTGGGTTTTACGGCTGGGGTGTCTGGGAAATTGTTGGTTCAAAAAGGGGAATAAATCGAAGTAGTTGAAGATTGGTTTTAATTGTTTAGCTGAACTCTTGGATTCATTGGAGTAAATATGTCTTGGTCGAAATCTATTTCATTAGATGTTGCTAATAAACTTTTTGACGTAATTGGGGTTTCTTTTGAGCAGAATGAGTTAGAGGGTGGTTATGTCGCCAAACATGAAAACAAGATATTGAAAAGGCCAACGTTAACCGCTTGCTGTATGGCTGTTTTAACTGACTGGGTAACAATTAAGGAAAGTTTAATTTATGAACCTATCCCACTAATAATATTTGTGCTACAAAGCTTAAGCTTATTGAGAACTGAAAACGAAAAATTAAGGTTTTCAAGCACATTTTACGAAACTAAGTAGGGCTTTTTGAAATAGTGGGATAGGTTCATGTCAGACCTATCAGTTTTAGTGTTTGAGTCTCAAGAAGTTCGCTGGTTACCTGATGTTCTTGAGGTGATTGATTTGATCGGAGATAATTAATAAGTAGGGGTTTTTAATTCCCCTTTTTCCCCAGCCCTTTAAGCAATTCAGCAACAGAAGTATGCAAGAAGTTGAATTTTGTAAATCTGAATTGATTCAATATTATTGGCAAAAATTAAAGCTGATTAATGACCCATACATCAAATGTAATCCAAATGCAAAAAAAGACTTTCCAGAAGTGGTGTTAGACCCACTTAGATGGGAGTCGTTTGATATTGCTGTAGAGCTTCATCGAAATAATTCTAAGCCTTGGATAAGTTAACTCAAAGAATTCTCTAAGCTGTCGCGCATATAACTTGCACTTTTTAGGGTCTGCAACAATTACTAACTCTCTAATGCCCTGGAAAATTATATGTACGACAGCTTGCTATTATTTATTACCTGTTTGTAAACGCGCTTTTGTACCTTGTGTCACCTTGGATTCTGACTCTGCCTTACTGGAGTTAACCATTTTCATCAAGTGCTGATTTAGATAACTCTGCGCTGAGATATACAAACTTTCCCAAATCTCTTGATTGCGGCTGATTTTTGTCCCGACTGTATTTCCTGCTGTTTTCTCCGACACCAAGTATTTGCGGAAGTAGTTCGTCCACAGGTGTTGCAAAAAGTCTTCGGCGAATTCGTTAAACGGCAGAATCCATTTATAGTCTTTATCCAGAAATACCCGATATGATGCGATTATCGGTAGTGCCAAGTCAGTTGGCGCACCAAACCCGAATGAATACTTACTGTCAGGCAACAATGTAGTCTTACGTATATCAATTGATGCTAGATCGTTAACACCCTTTCTTCTGGGGTTGCTGATATAGTCTTGGATTATTTCGTAGAGTCTTTGCTCTATCCACAGAGCTTGAGATAGCAGAGGCAGTAAGGCGGTTAATCTTTCCCTTTCCGTGTCTGTGATGTTAGATGGGGGACTCATCCCTGCTGGGTGTTTGGTTCGTTTATTGCCGTCGGGGTTGTATCTATTTCTATCGAGGCAGTTAATCAACTTCAGCAAATGGGTTACATTGCACTGGGCATTTCTGGGAGCGCCGCTTTGGTTTTGATAATAAGCGATGCGGAATTTTCTATCTTCTTTCTGTTCTAACTGGGCTAAATACTGCTTGATGAATTTGTAATCACCCCTAGCGTTGACTTTGGAGCGAGAATCTACTGGCGTTGTGGTGTTGGAGGCCAAGGCTATATCTTTAGCCTCGTCTTCCGAGAGTCCGATATGGATGGTAACTTTTACTCTGGCTTGACTTAAATTATAGTTGTAATTTTTCGCTTGCTCAAACCCTAAAACTGTGTGACCACCGTTGATAATCCCATCACTGCCCCCCTCGTTAGCTTCTAAAATCTCCAGTTCTAGTTCAGTTTTGTTCTTGACAGGTTTAGCAATATTAGCTGACAGAACGATTCCGCTGTGACGAGAGAAGAATTTTTCGGGTTCGGTTGTCAGTGAGTCGAAGACTTGTCTGTAGGTCGCGCTTTTGCGGTTTGGTTCCCTGATGTTGGGTTCTAAGGGGAGGTCTGTGGGGAACGAGTCTACATGAGCAGTGGCGATGATGCAATTGGGATTGGCTTGAAAATAGTTATCTATCTTGATGTTCCAAGTCTTGGGCATACTTTATTTCTTGGGAGGTGAAATTTCTATGTTAACCAAAACCCGTATCTGATATTTAGCGATCGCTCTTAACATTGAGGCAAAAAATCACCCAGCGATATCCTTCCCACTCTTGTAGTTCATAGCTGTGGGTTTCCTCTTGCCTATCGGGACTACTTTCGATTGCTTAGGTGCTTGAGGAGGGCGGCATTTTTCACAGTAAAGCGGTCGCACACCAAAAGTTTCTCTTTGGGTCGGTTGTTCGCACTGCTTGCATACGAAGTTAAAAACGCGAGTGTGAATTTCCCGTTTGTGCGCTCTGACGGTGTACTCTCGGACATCGATAATTTTGCTGGACATCGGCTCTGTAATCGGTGTTCTGTTTATAAGGATAGTTTCTAGATAGCAATATATTCATGCACCATTTGATTGAAACAGGGATAATTGCCCAGGTGAAATATTGCCTCGTCCGAATCGGTGATAGTAAAGGTGACAGCCACTGCAAAGACAGCCCAAGTTTTCTTTTCGGTTATCAGATGGGTCGAAGTTGTAGTGGTGTACTTGGAGGTTATAAACCCGGCGTTGGGATAGAGTTAGCTCTGATGGTTTCTCACCAGGGCGCAAGCACAGGCGATCGCACTTAGTACAGCCCCAATTGGAGGCATCTTTTACAGCAGTGGCGATCTGTTTCCAGTCTTTGGAGTAGCGGGTTTTGCTCATACTCTCCTATTCGACAACTTGAGCGTGAGTTAATTCTAATTAATTAATTAAGATACTCCTTTATGTCACTTCGCTGACGACGGAGAATTGTTAAAGCTTTATGCTCAAGCTGACGGATTCGTTCTCGGCTCAAGTTTAAGCGATCGCCGACTTGAGTTAAGCTCAGTTGATGATCATTCTCTAGCCCAAAACGTAGAGTTAGTATTTCTCGTTGTATAGGGGGTAGGGATGCCAGCAGATTATTTAAATCGAGGCGCAACAGTTCCTTGGTGAGCCGTTCGTCTGAGGAAATGCTCTCATCAGGTAAGATATCCAATAGCTCAGTGTCTTGGTTGTCTCCCACACGCAAATCCAGAGAAACTGGCTGTTTCGAGACACTGAGATATTCTCGAACCTGGTTAGGCTTTAAATTTAATTCTTCAGCAATTTCGGTGACAGTAGCATGGCGACCAAGCTTTTGAAAGCTTTCTCGCTGTACTTTCTTAATTTTATTAAGTATTTCGGTTAGATGGATTGGCAATCCAATAGTACGAGATTTTTCTGCGATTGCGCGTGTGATTTCCTGACGAATCCACGCCTTTTGCATAGGTCGAGAGCTTGTAGCCTTTGTTAGGGTCGAACTTCTCTACCCCTTTTTGCAAGCCGAGTGTACCTTCCTGAATTAAATCGAGAAAATCTAAATTATGGTTCTGGTATTTCTTGGCAACAGAAACCACCAGCCGCAGGTTAGCTGTCACCATTTTCTGTTTAGCTTTTTGGCCTTGTTGAACGACTGATTGTAGTTCAGCTACATTTTGCCCAAGCGAGGTAGCTAATTCCAAGTCAGTTGGTTGTCGGTTGAGTTGGAGTGCGATTGCTTGCCGTTGCTGTTCAACCGCCATCATTTCCTGCACAAGTCTAGCCAATGTAATCTCTTGGTCAGGAGCCAGCAGAAGATAACGACCTATTTCTTGGAGGTAGGAGCGAACTAAGTCAGGAGTGGGGGTGGTCATGTAACTTAACTGATTGCTGATATGAAATTTATTGGGGACGGAAAATGTTTTCCGTATAGTTCCAAGTTGCTTTTTGAGCCTGAATAACGAGCGTTGAACTTGATTTCGTTTGAAAGATAGAGTATAACAAAACGCAAGCATACGAAATTGCAAATAGATGAAACAAGTTGTTCTCTGGATTGGAGCCAATGCCGGAGGAGTTTCCAAAACTACACTAGCTGTTCATATTGGCTATGAAATGGCAAAGCGCGGCTTTGACGTTGTGCTACTCGACCTAGATACTAACGTTTCCATGAGCCAGTTTTGTGGATTAGACAAAGACCCACCATTAGAGCAAACAATCGCCGCAGTATTCAGCGAGGATTTTGATGGTAACTGGCCTTTACTGATGCCAGAATGGGGAAAGCCGAAGGGTAAATTACAAATATGCTTGGGTGGGCCAGTAATGATTCAAGTTGGGTCAGATTTGGCAGTTCGTAATCGCCGGGAATACGTTTTGGCAGACAGGTTTGAAGATTTTCCTTTGCCACACCAACTGGTGATTTTGGACTGTCCTGCTACATTGGGTAATCTTAATGATGTCGCACTGGCAGTAGCTACGCATATGTTAATTCTTGTTGAACTTAGTCCCAAATCATTAACAGGGGCAAATGTTTTGCTGTCTTGGTACCGAGGGGCTTGTAAAAAATTGCGCTTAAATCCCCAGCCCCAAATACTAGGATTTGTACCTACTAAGTATGACAGTGGCGAGGCAGCGCAAAGGGATTTGCTCGCTCAGTTACCAGAAATGCTTTCGCCTTTAAAGATAAAATGTTATCCGCACGTCCGCTACTCTTGCGAATTCAGTAATGCTTCTGGAAAAGGCATTCCTTTGCATTTGCATCGCTCAACACATAAAGCTATCAAGGATCTTCATCCTATCTGCCAAGAATTATCAGCTATATTGCAGGAGGATAAGGGTGACAACCAAAGGACAAAATAAGAGTTATGACTATTTCTCTGCTAATGCACAAGTAGCAGAATTTGAAGAACAATTACTTCAATCGCAACAGCGTATTGCTGAACTAGAATCACTAAATGCTCAATTACAAACACTAGCAAAAAGTGAGAGCATTGACGATAATACTGCTAAATTCGCTGTACCAATTGATAAAATTGTTTGTAATCCTGAACAAGTACGCCGTTATTTTGATATAGATAAACTTGCTACTTTAACTGCTTCTATCAAAGAAGTGGGAGTGCAATCACCATTGTGGTTGCGTCCTGAGCAGGACGGGAAGTATTTATTGATTGCGGGTGAGCGTCGCTATCGTGCGGCACGAAATGCAGGCTTAATGGAAGTTCCTGTTCTGATATTACACGTTGATGACGCTTCGGCTCTAAAGCTATCCTTATTGGAAAATTTACAACGAGAAGATTTAAATCCAATAGAGGAAACAGAAGGAATACTAAATTTACTTTCCTGGCAAATGGATTGTACTGTCAAAGAAGTAATTGCTTTATTGAACAGGAAAGCACATTTAGATAAAAAGAAAGTTGAGTGGTCAGATGAAAACACGGAAAACGTTTTCCGTAAGCAGTGGGAGATTGTAGAGAGTGTCTTTATAACGGTAGGTAAGCTATCACCAGAAAGCTTTCGCGTCAGTCGGCTACCTCTACTGAATATGCCAATTGACGTAATAGAAGTACTACGTTGTGGGCAAATAGAATACACTAAAGCTAGAGCGATCGCCACACTGAAAGACAAAGCTAAGAGAGCTAGTTTGTTGAAAAAAGCGATTGCTGAGAAATTATCTTTAGCAGATATTCGTGATTGGATCAAAGAAACGAAGGATCAGGAGCCTCCTTCTTTGAAGAGAGAATTTCAAGACATATCTCAGAAAATATTAAAGTCTTCACAGTGGTCAGATCCCAAAAAAGCTAAGAAGATTGCAAGTCTTTTAGAACAACTAGAATCATTGTTAGCGGATTAACAGAAAATTGGAAACTACTAGAGAGCCAGTCCACTGAAATCAAGATGTCCATGAAATCTACTCAACGTCCGTCAAAAAGACCATTACCACAAGCCGAATCCAACGATCAAAGCCTAAAGCTTGACCTTGTTGCTTATAAACCAGTAGAGAAACAGCAGCCAACCTCTCAGCCTGACATGACTCCCAGTGTTGATCTGCCGTCAGTTGAGCAGCCAGCCCAAGCAGAGGTGATACCTCTTGTAAGGTCAAAGACAAACACTGCTGAAAAACTGCAACATTTAGAGAAAAGTAAAGCCAAACGTACCTCTGCTGACAAGAGAAAATCCAAATTACCGCAACAGCCATTCGCAACAGGGTCAATTGACAAAGAGCGATGAAGAAGAAGAGTTAGCGCCAGAACGTTGTCAACATATCCAGTTTTTGGACTGCGATAAACAAGTGGGGCGCGTGGTATTCGAGTGTTGGCACTGTCAGCAGGGAATAATTAGCGAGTTTACTGGGGAACCAGTAATGGGAGAATACTTTGGTCATCCTTCACTAATTCAGGTGAAAGTCCAATGTCCTAATTGTGAGCAGACGGCGATTAGATTAACAACGGGTCAGGTGGTTTCAACAACAGCGATACCTTCACCTTAGCAGCAATGATGGCACACCCCCTCTTCAAGAGTTATTAGTAAGAGATATTTACGATTGATAATGCAAAAGTTGAAAATTTTACCCTCAATAATAACTGCACTAGCGGCACTGACACTAACTAGTTGCAGCACTACTACAGCTGAACAGTATGAAGCTACAGCGCTCACCAGTTACACCTGGCAAGTTAAGTATGCGAATAACCTAACTAGTCAACCACAGCCACGCATTGAAACCTTTGCTAATACTTCAATGTTGAATAGGAATGGATTGAAACCGACAGGAGCAGTTGTTGGCCCAGATGACAGAGGGCTATGGTGGCCTACTTTACCGCCGCGACCAAGTGTTGATGAAGTTGAACAACGCAAAAAATCTCAAGAAGAGGCAGGCAAACCTGAATTGATGAAAGATGTCAAGTATAAACTGACCTATGGAGCGGGTAATACACAGAATACGCTACCTACTAACTATGATGTTTATCGGCAAGTAGTGAAAGCGTACCCGACACGGCAGGCTTTGCAATTGACTTTGGGCGTGAATGATAATTCAGTCGAGAAAGCTGAACCTGTAAGCAAGTAATAACTCTAAGTTAGATAAGAAACAAGAACTTATAGATCAAGACTGTACTGCTTTTCAACTAGCAGTATTGAAAAAGAGGCAAGGGAGCAGGGAGCAGGGGGGATAGAACAGAAAAGGGATTCGACCCCATCTGTAGCTTGCTTCCCCGCAGGGGTACGAGAACCATTTGTAAGAAGTGGGGAACTCAGACCCATGAACTGACGCAGCTTCACAGCAGGAGAAAGGGGTCATTTCCCCCCGCTCCCTGCCCCCTTCCCCCTGCCTCTTCGTTGAGCTTACAAGCCCAAACGAAAATCTCAAGTTTTGCAATAGCCTGTCCAAACGAGCAATTTATCGTAGGTAGATTGCAAGTCGATCAGAACCTTGGCTCGACATCTTGCAGAGAACTAAATTGCTAAATTTGATAATAAAAAATTGACGGTAAATTATAAATCAAATAGTCAACCATCTAAATTAATTTCTACTGCATTGATAAAAAAGATTTCAAAAATTGTTTATGGGGGCTGTATGGGGGCTATATATACCCCAAATATACTTCAGTACTTTAGAGAGAAAATAACCCCTATATAGGGTATATATAGGGGCTATGTGGGGTATATTTAACTTGATTGCATTTTGTACCCCACTTAGCCCCCAAGGGGTTATGATAAGCTCTTGAGACTGGAGAAAAAAGCAGGGGTGCGGAGGGGATGGGGAGCAGAGGGGCAGAGGAGCAGGGGAGCAGGGGAGTAAGAAAATAAATCTAGCGTGGTAAAACTTGCTAGAGACATCTTGCAAACGCACAAATTTCGTTTTAGTTTTTCTTGTTGACTAACGTAAATTAAACCTTTGATTTGCCTCTCAAGTTAATTTTGCCGTTCTAGAAATAAATAAGTAAAGAAGTAAGGGACAATTTTATACAAGTTCTTAGCTCTTTCCCCTCTGCTCCCCTGCTCCCCTGCTCCCCTTTTGCACCAGAACAGATAACTTCCAAAAATCAAAGTGTATAGACTTATCCCTCATGTCAAACATTCACACGTTACAAAAAATTTTTCCTGCGGGTTTCGATAACGGCTACGGAAGCCTAAAACTTTTAGTCGATGGCTTTGAAGTAGTTCGTGTCCCCAGCTATATAACCAATGCCGAAATGGAAGATGTACCAGGACGTGTAGTTTTTAACGGCACTGCTTACACCGTTGGAGAATCAGCTTACCGTACAGGAAATTATTTTGACCGCAATACAGATAACAACGACTTCGAGACAACCTTGGTGCTGCTCAGTGGGAGCTAACACTAGAGGAAGTAAATCGGCTCAATGAGGTTAGCGCGAGTGCGCCAATCTATCCTTACTGGCATCAGCGCAAGTTCGGGGCTGAACGCATTCCACAATAAAAAAATCCGAATAACTTGCGATCGCCTTTGGTAGTGAGCTTGGTGCGATCGCTCCCTATCTGCTTGTCATAGATCCGGTTGAGGAAGTGTAAAGTTAATACAAGATTGTATCTAGGATAATAACGATAGCGTTCCTAGCGATTAGGCAAATCACCATCTATCATCGTTTCAATCACAATACCCCCAAATCGAGCTTCTTCTGCCCAGCACTTCACTGCATCAATGTAGCAAATCTGGCTTTCGTACTTCTCTTTAGTTTCACTTACAATTCCCTCAAATCCTCCACTCATTGAGGTATTAAAGAAACTCAACTTTCGTCCCTGAGTATCACTTGCTTTGCTATAGCAAGTATTACAAACTGCGCTTGGATATCTTGAAAAATATCGAGTTGGGGTCGAACAGATTGGGCAAGGATGAAATTCAGTATTACTCATCAATACCTTTGCCAAAATAAGAGCCTACAAAAATTTTGCCAGTTTTGCCAAAATTACCTATACATAAGCTTTTCGCTTCAAAGGTAGTTTGTCATCTCAAACCCTTATACTGCGGTCAACAGGTTAAAAAAACCTTGTGGTAAACCTTAAAGGAATTTTTAGAACTTATTGTTTTTGCCAGGCCTCAGAGAAAAGGGACTTAATAGTTCAAGCACCATCAACTCACCTTCGTAAATTGGCGAAGGTATTGTTGAGAAGGAAAAAAATAAACTTTAAATGAAGCTGAAACTATTGTCTGGCAAGGGGTTGAGGAGTTAGCCTAATTCCTTAGCGTACAATTTTCCCGTTTTGGCACAGTCTAGCCTATTAATGAATCCCAGACTGTACGCGCCACAAACTGGCATAAATTCCATCCAGTGCTAGTAAATCCTCGTGCTTACCTTGCTCCACAATTTGACCACAATCCATCACATATATGCAATGACTGTGGCGAATCGTAGAAAGACGATGAGCGATCGCAATCGTAGTCCGATTTTGAGTAATCATCGCCAACGACTTCTGAATAGCTGCTTCAGTTTCATTATCTACCGCAGAGGTTGCCTCATCTAAAATCAAAATTGGCGGGTCTTTGAGAATAGCACGAGCGATCGCAATTCGTTGTCTTTGACCACCAGAAAGTTTCTGACCTCTTTCGCCAACGATAGTATCGTATCCTTGGGGTAGTTGCATGATGAATTCATGTGCTTGGCCTAACTTAGCAGCATGAATAATTTCTGACTCAGTAGCATCAAAACTGCCATAAGCAATATTTTCCCCTACCGTACCGTGAAATAAAAACACATCCTGACTCACCCAACCGATACAGCGTCGCAGTTCTAAGAGTTGTAACTCCCGAATATCAATACCATCAACCAGAATTTGTCCGCCTTGGATTTCGTAAAAGCGTAGCAGTAATTTGACTAGGGTACTTTTACCAGAACCAGTTGCACCAACAATGCCAATATTTGCACCTGGTAAAAGATGCAGTGATAAATCTTTGAGTACATTGGTGCGACCATTGTATGCAAAGGTGATATTGTCAAGATGCACTTCACCGCGTACTGTTTTTAACGGTAAAGGATGCTTCCCTGTGGGAATAGCAATGGGAGTATCTAACAATCCCATAACTCGTTTAATAGAAGCGATCGCCCGTTGATATTGATCCATGATGGAACTCAATGTTGCAAATGGCCACAGTAACTGCTGGACAATGAACACCATGAAACCATAAGTTCCCGCAGTTAACTGATTATTCGCCACTGCAACCCCACCAAAAAACAACGTGGCGATGAAACCGATTACAACCACTAATCGAATTGCTGGAGAAAAAGCAGCAGAAAGAGCGATCGCTTGACGGTTACTGCGGCGATAGGCTTCACTTTCAGAAAGGACACGACCTCTCTCGTAGGTTTCCGCCGTAAAGCTCTTAATTGTAGCAATTCCTGAGAGATTATTAGCTAAACGACTATTGATAAATCCAGCTTTGTCGCGGACATCTGCATAACGGGGTGCGAGTCGTTTCTGGAATGCTAATGAACCCCAGAATATGAAGGGTGTGGGTAGGATTGCCAACCAAGCTACATTGGGGGCAATGAGAAGAAATGAACCGCCTACAGCTAACACTGTAGTGATAAATTGCAGAATACTAGCTGCACCAGAATCAAGAAATCTTTCTAATTGATTGATATCATCATTTAATATTGACAAAAGTGTGCCTGTAGAGCGTTCTTCAAAGTAGCTCAGTTCTAGTTCTTGTAGATGACTATAGGCATCAAGACGTAACTCATGCTGCATAGTTTGGGCGAGGTTACGCCACAGGCGATCATAAATAAATTCAGATAGTGATTCTAAAGTCCAAATTAGTAAAGTTAATAATGATAGGATTGCCAGTTGTCCAATGATGTTAGCAATTCCAATTTTGGCAATGATAGAGTTCTCTTTTTCTACCACGATATCTATGGCGACACCTATTAAATATGATGGTGCCAGGTCAAAGATTTTGTTGAGGATGGTAAAAGTTACCGCAGTCCACACTTGAGAGCGGTAGTTTTTAGCATAGTGTAATAAACGTAGGAGGGGATGGTTTTTGGCTACTGGCAAAGAGGTCATCATAAATGCTCAATTTAGAGAAAATAATTAATAAGAATTACCTGAAGTTTCATTAATTAATGCAGGGGGTATTTGGGCGAAAATAGCAGATTGTAACAGTTCAGGAAGCTGTTTCCAAACTACAGTTCCTTTATCGCTTTTGATATACAGTTGCATAAAATCTAATAATGCCGTTGCACTTTCACCGGGAGTGAGATTGACAAAGAGATAGGTGGGTTTGTCTGGACTAGCGACGGATACAACACAGCCATGACTACACGCCCATAAACATCCTACTGGTTGAATTTCCACTTCATCATCTGGGAATTGCTCGGCGCATAAAGTGTTCAGTTGTTCAAATAAAATAGTGCCGTCAAAAGGTGGATTCTCTGGTCGTTTTTCAGAAGAACTGTGGCAGGATTTGCAGATGAATAGGGTGTGTTTAGACATAGGGTTAAGGTGTATTTACAAGGTATTTGTAGAGAAGGCTTGACGCAGGGAAATTGGTATCTGTTCTAAATCTTCCTCGCCAAAACCTTGAAAAATTTTCTGCGGTTCAATTTCCAGATAAATTCGTGAAAACTTCTCACCGGCTTTCCACCATTCAGTTTCTTTGATATCGTAGTTACATTCTGAATAATATCTGCCTACTGCTTCGTCTGTCTTGTCAGTTAAACCGTGGCGTTCAATTCTCACTTTTCCTGAAATAAAAAAACTCAAGCCAAATCGAGATTTATCTAAACTATTTCTAATCCACACAATATCATTAATCAACTCTTCTTCATGTATTGAAATAGATAATCCACTACGTAATTCTGTCCATCAATCATAGGTATTACAGACATCAAGAATCTTCCCTTGGCGGATAGTTTCAACCCCCTTTGATTGACTAGAAACTGTACCCTTTTGCTGACTTTCTGCCCACTGTTCTTGCCAGTCTGTATCTGTCAGAATTTTTGTCATAGTTTAATGATAATTACTGTTCTTGTCAAGCTGATATATGATTGAAACTAACGAGCTTTTTCAAGTTCCCGGAAAGGGAACACCTAAATACTGGATGCAATGCTGATTGCGAACTGATAAGTCAGCGCTTGCGCGATGCCTGCTGGAGCGTAGCGATCGCTCCAGTAGTCAGTACCCCAGCCCGCTGTAGCTTTAAATAAGAAGTGTTCTCAATTATTGCACGAAATTGGCTGTTAAAAAAGCGACTTGATTGCAGTCGCTGGTGGTGAAGCTAAATCCCAGATTGCACGCGCCACAAACTGGCATATCATCCTCTTTATTCTGAAGAAATTCGCTCTCCAAGTCGTAGCGATCGCCTGTTTTTCTTCCCCCCCCCCCTTGTTGACACATCCCTCATTTCACCAAATCCATCCTCGATTACGCGAACGGTGAGTAACTATGATTGGAGATGACTTTACTTGTTCAAATTTGAACTGTTCCGGTATACAATCTGTTTTCTGAGGGGTCATGCTTAAAACTGCTGGAATTCATTTGCAATAGACATTTTGGCAGTTTTTGACTCCTCTTTTCTCAGCCCTTGTGAGAAATCCGGTTAAGGTGCGTTGACGAGGTATTTGTAGAGATCATCAAGGACAGCATTTGCAGCAGGTAAACTTGAACCACTCCAGGTCGAGGAATCAACTAAATAAACATGATTTTTCTGAACTGCATTAAGGCGTTTCCAAAGGGGGCTTTTCTGAATTTTTGCAAAAGCTTCTTTGGCGTTATTGCTCAAGATAGAAACAAATAGCACGTCTCCATCAGCCTTCTCTAGTTCCTCTTCAGAAATACTGAGGCTTCCATAGTAAGCATTAATATTCTGTGCTGTTGGACGCTGTAAACCAACAGTATCTAGAATAGAACCAGCAAACGAGTTTTTCACATCACTCCCAACACCACGATTACCAAAATGTATGTGGATAAATGAAATTTTTTGTCCCTGGTAGCCATTCTCCTTTAAAGAGTCCGCGTCAATGCCCAAAGCTATTTTCAAGGTTTCAATTTTTTTGTAGTAATTCTGCCACGCTTCTTTGGCTTCTTTTTCCTTACCTAAAACCTGAGCGACAAAATCAAAGTGCTTTGACCAATCCAGAGGTTCTTCCCATTTTCCCAACACGGTAGGAGCAATTTTTGAAAGTAAGGGGTAAATACTCTTGTCAATGTTTTCCCAGCCCAAAATCAAATCTGGCTTAAGCAAGGATATCTTCTCTAGATTAGGTTGAGAAGGCCCCAGAAATTCTATGCCATTGCGGATAAGTAATTTATGATCGTCTAGAAAATGAGTGCTGCCAAGGGGCTTTACTCCCAGAAGAAGGGCATTATTGAGAGTTAAGGCAGATAATGTAATGATACGTTTCGGGGCAGTAGGAATACAAGTTTCACCCATAACGTGCTGAAACGAATGGCACTCTGCAATGCCCGATTCAATAGGTATTTGAATGTTGTGGCGATCTTTAGGAGTACAGGCTGTGACAAGCAAAAGTCCCATCACGCCCAAAGACAGCCAAGTGACGAAGCGGCTTATGTATCTTCGTCTCTTTCCTTGGCTCTTAGAATTGCCAAGAAATCGTACCTTGAATGGTAAGGTCTTCTCCAGCAAAAAGCCGATTTCGATTAAAAGAACTTTCAAAATAGTCTACCCCGAATAGATTCCTGACATTGAGCGCTGCTCTCCAATTATTTCGTTTGTAAAAAATGGCAGCATCTGTCCGTAAATAGCTAGGTATCTCAAATGAATTTCCCAAATCACCTTGACGTTCACCAACATAGAAAAGCCCTAAGCCAAAGCCCAGTCCTTTTAAGTTACCCGCTTGAATCTCATAGGTTGTCCACAAGTTGAAAGAATGTTTTGGTATGTTAGAAAGTCGATTTCCTACAGGCAGAGCATTATCTTCTTCGATGCGAGCATCAGTGTAAGCATAGCCAGTAATGATATTCCATCCTGGTAAGATTGCACCTGACAGATTCATCTCTATACCTCTGCTACGTTGTTTGCCTGTTTGAAGAGAAAAGTCAGGATTGACCTGATCGTCGGTTAAAACATTGGAGAGGAGTAGATCGTAGAATGCAAGTGTTGCAGATAATCTGTCACTTAAATCTGCTTTTACCCCAACTTCATATTGTGTACCTCTTTCTGGTTGAAATTGTGCGTCCTCAAAACTGCGCCCATCAACAGGAGAAAAAGATTGGCTGTAGCTGGCATAAAGGGAAATCGGTGGAATGGGTTGATAAACAATACCAACACGAGGACTAAAGGCACTTTCCGATTGATTTTGTTCCGTGCCACCTTCTCGATCCTTAACTGTCTGATTGAACGTATCAAAACGTAAACCTAGTAGTAGCTTCAAATTTTCCGCTATTGTAATCTGATCTTGAGCATAGATTCCTAATGCTGTCCTGTCAGTAGCATTATCAAACGCGAAAAGAGGAGTAGGCGCAACAATCTGCCCAAAAACAGGGTTGAATATATCAATCGGCGAACCAGTTACTGCATTGCCAGTATCTCTATTGTAGAAATCGTTAAAATCAAATCCAAGTGTCAACTGGTGTTCAATTGATCCAGTTGAAAATTTCCCAGTTACATCCGATGCGAGTACGTAAGAAGTAATATCGCGTGTTGTGTCCAGGAATCGACGATTTAGCGTGCTATTGTCAGACTGTAGACCAGCTGGCGAAGCAAGATTGGATACTTTTAAGTCATAAAAGGATGCAGAAAAAGCATTACGTAGTGACCAGGAATCACTGAACTGATGCTCTAATCTATATCCAATTCGACCAAGATTCACTTGTTGACTGGCGTTAGACTCGTTGTAGTTGCGGTTGCGCGATATTTTCCCATTAGGATTGAAAAGCACAGATCCAAGAGCTGGCACACCTGTTGCGGGAGGAACACTATCGTTGACATAATCTCCTTCAAGGGTCAACTTTGTTTTATCACTAATCGCCCAACTTAAGACAGGAGCTATCTGAAAATTTTTATTTTCTATGAGATCAATAGAACTACCAGCACTTCTATAGGATGTATTCAATCGGTATAGAACATTGCCACGATTGTCTAGTGGCCCAGACAAATCAATTGCACCTTGGTAGAAATTATAATTGCCAATTGTCGCATTGATCTCATAAGAACTCTTGCAAAAGTGTTTTGTGGTATAGTAAATGCTTTGACCATTTTTGATTAGGACAATGAAATCGCAGTGAAAATAGAGAAAGCCAAACAGCTTACTTCAAAGAAATTTAAGCGAATGACTGGAGTAAGTCGTCGAACCTTTGAGCTAATGGTTGAGTTAGTCAACGCTGATCACCAAAAGAAAAAGAAACCAGGTCGTCGTCCTAAATTAATTATTGAAGACCAAGTTCTAATGGTTATTCAATATTGGAGAGAATATCGCACTTATTATCATATTGGATTAGATTATGGACTTTCGGAATCTGCGGTTTGTCGAATAGTTTTTAAAATTGAAAATATTTTAATTAAGTCAAGAAAATTTAGTCTGCCGGGGAAAAAAGAATTATGGAAAATGTCGTCTGAGGAAGATTTAGTGGTGATGGATGTTACGGAAAGTCCAATTGAAAAACCTCAGAAAGGTCAAAAAAGATTTTTTAGTGGAAAACAGGGAGAACATACTTTAAAAACTCAGGTGATAATCCATCAAAAAAGCAGTCAAATCATCTGTTTGGGGCATGAAAAGGGGAGAATTCATGATTTTAAGCTATTTAAGAGCAGTGGCGTAAAATTTGGAGAATTACTCAAAGTAATAGCAGATAAAGGATATCAAGGAATTACTAAAATTCATCAATTAAGTGAGCCAGCGCGGTCTTGGGGGTTTCCCTCATGAGCGACTGGCGGTGAAACACCTATAAAAAAACCAAAAGGTAAGAAGTTAACGAAAGAACAGAAAAAATCCAATCGTGAACTCAATCGATTAAGAATTGTTGTGGAACACGTCAATCGTCGTCTAAAAATCTTTAAAATTTTGTCTGATAGATATCGAAATCGTCACCGACGTTTTGGCTTAAGGTCGAATTTAATTGCGGGAATTTATAATCACGAATTAGCCATCTAAATCGATTAAAAAAGAAAATTAATAAAATAATTTTCAGTAATTAATCAATAACTGAAACTATGTTTGCTGCTTTTTTTTAGTTAGCGATGCCTGCTCTGGGCTACGCCATCGCCTGATAATACTTAATCGAAAAAATTGATAAGTTCCTACTATTTTAATTGCTAAAAACTGAAATTAAAATAACCCTTCATCATACCACAAAATATTTATGCAAGATTTCTATTATTCCGTTGACTCTGGCTTTCACTGAAACTATCTCTAAGCCAGACACAGACTGCTTTTTAAATTTTCGGACAAGTCTATTGAGGATGGTAAAGGTTGCAGCCAAAAGGTGGATTATCTGGTCGTTCTTGGGAGGGGTGGTGGCAGGATGTGCAAACAAATATTCTAGATTTTAACATATAATTAAGGTGTGTTGACTAGGTATTTTTCCAGATCATCGAGGATGGCATTAATCGCAAAAATATCTGCATTATGCCAATGCATACCTACAAAATAAACTTTATTTTCTTGAAAAACTTCGAGTTGTGACCATAAAGGACTTTGTTTAAGCTTATTTAACGTCTTTTTATCATCTTCCCTTTCCCAAGATGCAAAGAAGAGAACATCCCCATCAATATCAGATATTTTTTCTTTGGATATATTTTCTATATAGAAGAGATCTCCCCTTTGTGATTTGGGACGTTGCAGACCAATATCCTTCAAAACTGACCCAGAGAAATGTTTTTCTCCATAAGACCAAATGCCGGATTCTGAAGATGTATTTGCAATAGATACCTTAATAGTATTGCGGCGATTCTCATTTGGAGAGGCTGCGCCAACGCCCAAAGCTTGCTTAAGTTTTTCCACCCGTTGCCAATACTTATCTATCAATTGCTTACTAACTTCTTCTTTGCCCAAAATAGTAGCAAGTTCTTCTAACATATCTGTCCAGGGGGGTGACGGATAGGGTGTATTGAGTACTACTGTAGGTGCAATATAAGACAACTGTTTGTAAATACCTTTCAAGTCAGAACCAGAAATAATTAGGTCTGGTTTAAGTTTCAAAATCTTTTCTATATTCGGGCTATTATAACTTCCTACAGATTCTACTTGCTCTACTTTACTTTGAAGATATTTTGGCATAGGAAAACCCGGAACATGAGTCGATGCAATAGCACGGATACCTAATGCCCAGGTATTTTCAAAACTATCAAGCGTCACTACCCGTTGAGGGTTGCGAGGAATGCAGGTGCTACCCATTACATGTTGCACGGTTCGGCAATTCTCAACAGACTGTTTATAGCTAGTAATATTGGTATCATGAGTTGTGTTACAAGCCGAAACCAGTAGCACTGTTAAGATACTTAAAAGTATCAGATAGGTGAGGCGGCGCAAAGAAATACTCGTGAGCATTTAGGCATATCGATTAAATAAAGTGCAAATGTAGGGAAGGCAGTTTTGCGGCAAAACTGCCTTTGTCTTAGCGTGGTGTGACACACCATTAAAAATTATAGGTTCTTAAGTTTCTGTTCCTTAACAACCTAAAATCTCCATGAAATTGTTCCTTGAACGGCGAAAGGTTCGCCTGGATCAACAAATGTTCCAGACCCAGTAGCTTGATAATAATCCACATTGAAGAGATTACGGAAATTTAAGGCAGTGCGGAATTGCTCGCGTTCATAAAAAATTGCGGCATCTGTACGGAAGTAACTAGGAACCTCGAAAGTATTAGCCAAATCTGCTGCTCTTTCTCCAACATAATAGAAGCCTAATCCAAATCCTAGTCCTTGCAAATCACCTTGTTGGATTCTGTAAGTTGTCCACAGGTTGAATGAATATTCGGGAGCAGAAAATAATCGATTTCCCGCTGGAATCGTATTATCTTTCGTGACCCTAGCATCGGTGTAGGCATAGCCTCCAATAATGTTCCATCCCGGTAAAATTTCGCCACTGATATCTAACTCAATCCCTTGGCTTTTTTGTTCTCCAGTTTGAACCGAAAAGCCAGGAGGACTATTAGGATCGGGATCGTCTGTCGTCACATTAGAACGGGTCAAATCATAGAAGGCAAGGGTTGCCGAAACTCGGTCATTCATATCTGCTTTAATGCCTACTTCATACTGGGTTCCCCGCTCTGGTTGGAATGCTTCTCCAGTAGCAGATGTACCGATTGTCGGAGCAAAAGATCGCGCAAAACTAGCATATAAAGAAATGGGCGGAATGGGTTGATAAACAATTCCTACTCGCGGACTAAATGCAGTGTCTGATTGGCTGGTTTCTATATCCGTAAGTCGATCAATTTTGCCCTCATCAAATATATCTACCCGTCCGCCTAGCAGAAGCTTTAAGTTTTCAGCCAGAGTAATTTGATCCTGGAGATAAATACCAATCGTATCTCTGGTTGTTAACTGAACGAAGTTGCGACCACTAGAAACAACAGTTTGATCGTAGACTGGATTGAAAATATCTACCGGGGCAGCAGGAATGCCAGATTCAAAACTGAGATCAGTTATATTTCGACTCAAACTCAAGCCAAATAGAAGTTGGTGATTGATTGAGCCAGTGCTGAATTTACCAAGTAGATTCGTATCTAGATAGTAGAAATCGTAAAATTGACTGCCAATAGAAGCACTTCGATTTAGCGTGCGATTATCATCCGCTAGACTAGTGGGAAAAATAGTATAAGGCACTCCACCGCGATCGTCATCATTAGCGAACACATAGCGGAAGGCATTTCGTAGCTTCCAATTTTCATTAAATCGATGCTCTAAGCTATACCCAATTCTGCCTTGAATTGTCAGGTTATCCGTTAATTGACCTATGGCGTTAAAACTACGACGCACTCTGCCATTGGGGTTCGGCAGTACACTACCGACTGCTGGTAATCCGCTCGATCCCTGTCCATTTCTTTCCAATCTGTTGACATCACCCTCAACCACTAGGTCTGTATTTTTACCCAGGTTAAAGCTCAAACTGGGAGCAATAGAAAACCTTCTAGCTTGGTTAAGGTCAATGAAACTCTGAGTACTCCGATAACCAATATTCAAGCGGTAGAGAGCCGTTTTAGAATCATTCAACGGCCCTGAAAAATCGATCGCCCCCTGATAGTCGTCAAAACTACCAATAGTCGCGCTAATTTCGTAGAATGGATCGCGCAATGGCTGTTTAGTAACGAAGTTGACAGTACCGCCAATACCACTGAATCCAGTTTCGCCATACAAAACAGACGCAGGCCCCTTTAACACTTCTAAGCGTTCCACGTTGACAAAGCCGCCATCTGAAGTAATTTGTGGATCAGGAAGTCCGTTGACGAGAGAGTTAGAATATACCTCAAAGCCTCGAATCGTAAAATAGTCTCTACTTGAACTTGAGCTAGAAATTGAGGTGACACCGCTAACGTTTTCCAATGCGTCTGTAATGCTTCTTGCTTGACGGTCTTGCAGCACCTGTCGCGGTACTACCTGAATTGACTGGGGAATATCACGCAATGGGGTATCTGTTTTCGTTCCCACTGAGGTATCTGGTACGCGATAACCATCCTGTTCTGCTGTGACTACCAATTCAATCGCATCATCCTGTTGGGCTGCGGGTTGTTCTTCGGGTGTCTGTGTTGCTGGCTTTTCTTGGGTTGGTTGTTCTGGTTCCTGTGCTGTTGTGGCTGTAGATACAACTGTAAAAATCAACCCCACATTATCGTCAAATAACTCAACCACAGGTAAAGCTTTCTCGCCAACTACCGTTACCCGCAAGGTATTTGCATCAATATTCGTAGCTGTGATTTCCGTAATTCCCGCCAGGGGTTTTTCCGACTTAAACGTGAAAGCATCGCCATTGGGTAAACGCAACTGCCCACCAGTGACATCCATAATAAAATTATTCCCCGTACTGCGGTTGGCGGCTTGTAGTTTATCACTCTGGGTTGTCTCTAAAATTACCTCGACACCGCTATCGGTGGGATTGGCTTTTACCCCCGTAATTGCGACAACCTCCCCTGGAGTCGCAGGTGGGTTGGTTGGTGCTGTTTGTTGTACCAACATTTGAGCGCTGGTTGCGGGAAACTCGATGTCGCTGAGTTGGGGAATGTTTTTACTGGGTTTATACGACTTTAACTGACTTAAAGAATTTGCTAGTTGGGACTCGAATTGTCGAGGTTTGCGGGAACTGGGAACTAATACCGGACATTTGTGAGTATCTGTAACTGCAAGCCTATCTTTTAAAGATTTTCCTATTCCCTGGGTGCAAGATCGAACTACTCTACCCTCTCGAGTTTCCTTGCCTTTGGCAGAAGTTCCGACCAAAAGAACAACCGCACTTGTCAGCAGAAGGCTTTGAAATAATTTGTCTATTTTCATTTATTTCCCCACACCTAGTAATATCACTTGCCTGAAACCGAAGACAAACAGTAACTATTGATAGTCATTATCAATTAACTTGAAATTAGCTTAATCATATAATATGAAGTAACTGATACCAAATTATTGTGAAGCTGCATGAAACTATAGAAAGCTGGAATGCTTACCAAGCATAGTTTCTAGCTTTTTTATTTTATGCAACTTCATACAAAATTGGTATTAGGGCACAATATCAACTGAATTTTCCCGTTAAGTCTCGAAAAGCTTGCTCACAAGGGATTAAGTACGGCAAGCAACAAGGCTTTTATAGTTCATTTGTACGCAGGCGGCGAACAGAGCTTTTAAAACTGAGTAGAGATGCGATCGCTTGATCACTCAATTTTTGGCTAAACATATTTTTGAACCATATTGTGGACGTTTTGAATCATATTTTGACCGAAAGTTTAAAATTTTCGATTAAATTAGTGTGTCTTGCTCTGCATTTTTTACCAAATCCAAAAATAAAACTTTTGGTCGCATTATGATTCACATTTAAAACACGCGGACATAATTTGATTCATAAAGTTAGGTTGTTGACTGGCTCAAAAGTTTGAAATTACGTTAACTTTTGGTCACGCTATGATTCAAAATTTGGTCATGCGGGGGGTAAAATCACATGTTTTTTCCTATCAAAAGCGGGACATGATAATGATTCCAGCTAGAATTACCCCCAGCCCAACGTATTGGTTAAGGCCAAGGCGTTCCCCAAAGAAATAATTCCCAGTAATGGCAATCAAAGCAAATCCCATTCCAGCTAAGACAGGATAGGCTGCTGAAACTGGCAATTTATCTAATGCTTTGGCGAATAGCACGACGTTGATGGCATAGAACACTAACCCAGCAATCAACCAAGGGGAAAAGAGCAATGACAGTAAGCCGGGATCTGGGGCTTCGAGGCGAGATCGCTTGAGGAGCAAATTCCCGATGCAGGTATTAATGCCAGCAGCGAAGACTAAACCCCATGCACTCAAAGTAAAGTTCATATTAATCAAACCTGATTAGGAAAATTGCTTGACAAGCCACAATAGCTTTTCTTTTACTGGACGACGATGAGCTGAACCTGCTTTCTCTGCCGCAAGCTGGTTATAATTTTGCCTGAACCAGTCATAGCTTTCGTGGAACATTTCATCGTTAGAGTATTTAGGTTTCCACCCCAACTCCAGTAGGGGAGTGACATCAAAGTGGAATGCCTTATGATAGGTTAGATAGTGCCAGGGAGCTAAAGGACTCAGACCAAGCCAATCCAGAACTCTGAGGGTACTAATCGTTACCCACGCCGGCAAACTTTTAACTTTTGAGTCAGTGCCTGCATATTCAATCAGATTCTCTAAACCTTGGCGGAGTGTACTGTAGCGATTTGTGCCGACATTGTAAATTCCAGGTTTACCTCGGTCTAAGGCCAACATATAAGCATCCATCAGGTCGAGAGCATGGACAAATTGAAATTGAACATTACCACTGCCAATAACGTAAACGTTTCTGCCCTCCTGAATCCATTCAAATAAAATCTGAAAAATGCCGAGTCTTCCTTCGCCAAGAATTGTACGCGGACGAATCACAATCAGTGGAAGATTGGCTCTTTCACAAATCTCACGTACAGCTAATTGGCGTAGATATAGCGTAGCTGACACCAGGGGCAAGATAGTACAAATTCTCCTAAAATGGGATTGTGTAGTATGACAGTAACATGACTCAATCCCTTATTCTTTCGTAAAAGCCTTGTGCTAGCTTCGTCTAATGAGAGGCAAACAAGCCTTGGATGATTTCTAAAGAAGCAATAGCTAAAAAGCTTATGCAGTAATACTTTCATGCTATCTTGCCCCGGATGTCAGCTATGCTATATCTACGCTAAATTACAAGTTCCGACTCCATCCTTGCCATGTGCAACATCATCAAAACTGAGTAAATACATGCATTTAGGCAAGGCTGGTACTCAAGAACATATTGATGCCGTTATGTCTGTTTTTAGACGTTCAGTTAGAGATGAGATACAGAGGATAATTCATACCCTTGATGATTGCCTCCTAGATATTAGTTCTGGGTCTGAGCAAGAGGAGGAAGAACCACAAGATTAAGGATTAAGTTCCCTTTTTATTCGCGATGAATTCTCGCGAATAATATTTCTTGATTTATTTTTGCACATTTGAGATGCTCCCGTATCAAGGTGCGAAGAAATGAGGTAAGTGATAATAACAGATTTGTTGAGTTTAACATTATTTATTCTTTGTAGATATTCCCTGGACAAGTAGACCAATAACATAGTTAATCAAGTTATTTTTACACTACTCCTAATTCCAAATTTTTGTGATTTTCAAGTATCTAGTACAACACGGCGGAAATAAACAGACCATATTGATGGGAGAATAAATAATCAGGTTAAAACCCATTTTGAGGCGCGGATCAAGGAATCAGGGTGTGGCTAGATTAACTCCTAAAATCAAACAATGGCTAAACCTTTTAAGTGGACATATAAGGGCAAAGTTTTGGCTATTTAATGGTCTGCTTATTTACGCCGTGCTGTACTAGTGACGCTGAGTCTTTGTTTAAAATTTTGCTATGAACTTATACAATTTTGTATTTAGGTCTTATTCGCCACAACTTCATCACAATCGGTACTGATAGAAAGTTCTTTCCAAGCATCCAAATCTCTTTTGATATACTCCAACCCGTAATTTATACTCTCGATTGCATCGGTTCCCAGTGCTAATCGAACTATTGGCTCTTCGATATCAACTATTTTAATCATTGCTAAAGCAGCTTTCTTTGGATCTCCCGGTTCGTCTAAACGATCACGTTCCATACCGCTTTCAAAGACTTCATTACGTCGTTCATTAATAAATGCTTTATACTCCTCTTCCTCTATTTGGGTATCATTTACAAAAATAGAATTTACAGGAAAATTAGTAAAGAAAACACCTGGTTCAACTATTATGACTTTGATACCGAAAGGTTGAAGTTCATAATGTAAAGTTCCAGAAATTCCTTCTAGTGCCAGTTTGCTAGCAATATAAAATCCTCCACCTGGTTCAGCCATAAAAGAAGCCATTGAAGAAATATTTAGGATGTGTCCCTTACGTTGCTTTCGCATGTGAGGTACTACAGCTCGCAGCGTTTCCAAAATACCAAAGAAGTTTGTATCAAACTGACGGCGAACTTCAGAGTCGCTAAGTTCTTCGATTAGTCCGACAATTTTACATCCAGCGTTATTTACGAGTACATCAATATGTCCAAAATAATCAATTGCTTGCTTCACAGCATCTTGCACTTCTTTTGGTTTCGTCACATCAAGTTGCACTGCTAAAGCACGACCTGGAAATTTTGCAGCTAAGTCTTCTACTTTCTGCGGATTCCGTGCTGTTAAAACTACTGCTTCGCCCTTTTCCAAAACTGCTTCTGCTAAAGCTCGACCAAGACCGCTTGAAGTACCAGTAATAAACCACACCCGTTCTTGACAAATAGAGGATGTCACCATAAAACTTCTCCATTAAGTTAAGTAATACAAAATTTTGAAAGAGACCGCTTACTGCCGCTTAAAAATTACAAGAAAACTCACATGTAATCTAGTCCTAAGTGGTAGGTGCTGTTTCCTCCATTTTTTTTCGCAGACTGAGCGGTCTCATGTCAGTCCAGACTTTTTTGATGTAATCCAAACATTCTTGTTTGAGTCCACTTTTTCCACTATCTTTCCAACCGAGAGGATTTTCGCGGTCTAATGGCCAAATAGAATATTGTTCTTCGTGATTAACTACAACTTTGTAAATTGTCCTATCTTTTTTCATGGAATTATCTCCCAACTAATAATTACTTTTATTTTGGCTTTCAGATGTTTATACTCACACAGCTTCATAAACAGGAATCTCGAAGCCCAAGTTCTTTTGGCAAAACTCTTTCCACTCAGGTGTTACATTATCAAATATAATATTCTCGTCCTTGAAAATTCCATCTGTAACAACGTAGTTTTCTTGCAAGTATAGAAAATCATCGTCGGTTGATATTCTGTTTACTTCAACATCTTTTCCATCGACCTCTTGTTTTTCTTTCCTTATATTCTCAGAATACTCCGCCCATTCGTCAAATTTACGCAACGTTTTGAGTGAGTATGCTTTACAATAGTTTCCCATGATTGCCATCTTTTTACCTCTTCTAAAATATTGCCACAATTTGCTGTAACTTTTAAGATCATAAACAGATTTTTCTGTAAAACACTTATAAAAACGATATTAATAATCTGGCTTATTTATGATTATTAATGACTGAGTTTATTATTCTAAACGAAATTATTAAACTCTAAAAAAGTTAATATGAAAACTACTAACATAAATAAAAAATCTGCAAAAATTGTTCCAAAATAGATACCTCTTAAAGCAAACATACTTGAAAATAATATTATCATTGGTACGTTGAAAACTATACTTTTTAAGAATATTGCTAGTAATGCGATTTTAGCTTTGCCTATAGATAAAAAAAGAGTATTACTAAAGTATGCTAAAGGCCATATAGGTGTTAATATATTGAGAATTCTAAAATTTAACACATCATCTTCAGTAAAATTGACCTCTGGCAGAATTAGCCCCAAAAATTTACTTGGATATAATTGTAAAGGCAACCACATGAAGATTAATAAAATAGTTCCGATAACTGCAAAAATTAAATATGAGTTTTTAACCCTTCTATAATTCTTTGCTCCATAATTCATACCAATTACAGGTTGTAAAGCATTTGCTAAACCAATGATAGGAATAAATGTAAATGAAGACAATTTAACACTTGCTCCAAAGAAAGCAATATCACTATTCACTCCATAATGAGAAATTAAATTAAAAATTACAAATTCTTGAACCAATATCATCACTGGATAAAACAGGGAAGATACTCCTACTGATAATATTTCTCGAAGTAAGTCTATTGCGATCGCTATTCTTTTTAGATGAACAGGGATAAAGCTTTTACCAGCAATAAAATAAGATAGATTCAGAATACTAGAAACAACCATTGCTATAACTGTAGCAAGAGCAATACCTTGGATGCCCCAATTATATACAGTAATAAATATATAGTTTAATAAAATATTAACACTCACAAAAATCAAGTTAAATATTGTATTCAATTTAATGTTACCTTCTGAATTTATAACCTCACCACAAGCTTCTCCTAATATCAAAAATATAGAACCTAATACGTATGTTTTCAAATACCTTGTACCTTCTGAAGCAACTTCACCATCTCCCCCCATGAGTGCAATTAATTCTTCACCAAATGTATAACCAATAAGTGTAATAAAAGAAGAAAATATAACACTTAAAATTATAATACTTCCAAACATTTTGGATTGAGTCTTAACATCTCCAGATCCAATAGCTCGACTAAGAATAGAAGCAGAGCCTACCCCTATCAAGCTAGCAAATCCATTTACTATACTTGTAAGTGGCAGTGCAAGTGAGATACCTGCTAAAGCAGTTTCACCAAGAAACCTTCCTGCAAATAAAGCATCAATAAAAGTATTTAAACTAAGCATCAATATCCCCAGAATACTGGGAATTGATAACTTGAACATCAGTTTAATAAGATTGCCTTGAAGAATTTCATTTGTGATCTGAGATTGTTTTTGTAAAGTCATTTTTTATTTCTTGGATACTTAGTGCTTGCTCAAGCTTAGATAAACGGCTAAGACGATGCTGCTTCACTACTTCTAATTCCATTTCTTTTCTTAATCTAAGTGTGTTCATAACCTCATCTATGTTTTTCCCAGGCTTCTACTTAGGTAAACAAAAATATTTATGTCATTGCTTAACTTTTTTTCCACAGGATGCGAAATGAAATGCAGTGTTTGAAATTGCTGTGTCCAAAAGGGACACAGCAATTTCAAACCATTGCGTTCGTGTATATCTTAATGAGAAACTTTTCGACTCAGCCTATTTGGAGGACTTATGCTTCATTTCCCTGCTTTACGGAAACCCACGCAGAACACATCTAGGCTAGATTCGCAATGACAATATACATTTAATTTTGCACAACTACTTAATCAAGTTTCATACTCTTTCGCATATTACCAAAAAAATAAGTATCATAAAAATACTGGTGTGGGAGCAATCTTTTAAGTAGGAAAAAAAGTTTATCTAACCACATTGACAACATAGAATCTGAGACAAAATATTGTCTTTTAGGTTTCCTATCTTCTAAAGCCTTTAAAATCATATTTGCAGGTATTTCGCACGACATACCATTCGTGTTTCCTTCTACAACACCTTGAAGAAATATTTTACAATTTTTATCATACAGAGCTTTGGTTTCCGGCGACATATTGGCAAATGTTCTCTCGTAACTAGCCTCGACTTTCTTATAAACGTCTGTCTTAAATGAACCTGACAATATAGAGATAACTTCTACGCCAGAAGATAATAATTCCATTCGCAAAGAGTCTGTAAATGCCTCCAGTGCAAACTTTGCAGCCGATAAGAGTCCAAAATATGGTAGGGCAATTCTGCCACAATCTGCACTCATGTTTATGACTCGGCCTTTAGCTTTTCTGAGCATTGGTAAAAATGCTTGTGTAACAGCAATTTGACCTATAATACCTACTTCAAAATTCCATCTAACGTCATCTATCGGAACACACTCTAAAGGCCCATAGGCTATTGTAGTTGCATTGTTCACTAATCCCACCAGTCCTTCATCACCGACTGATAATGAAACAAATTCATATGCGGCTTGAATTTGTTCTTGATTTGTGATGTCCATGATTATTGGAGTTAAATTACCGAATGCAGCCTGTTTTAGTGATTCAGCATCTTTTTCTGTGCGGACTCCAGCAAAGACTTGGTATCCTTGCTTATCTAGTAAAAGCGCTGTTGCTCGACCGAGACCAGAAGATGTTCCTGTGATTACCACAGCACCTTTTTTACTATTAGCCATAAATACTTCCTCCATCATAATGAAATATATTTTCAGATCCAAAAATGTCTATTTATTTTTGCACAACTGCTTACGATCTATATCGACTTGATGAAAAACTAAATCCAAAGACTAGAACAAGCTAGAAACAAGTGGCTGTGAGTATCCTTGATGCTTACGCGAACCATGCATAACCATCTTTACGCCACTTTTTGGGTAACATTGATCTTCGTAATGCTTTTGTTTTTCTGGTCGCTTGTTAGCCAGCGCTAATTTATAGTTTGCAAGAATAGTTGCTAACATCAGCTTCATTTGAAATAGGGCAAAAGACCCTGCAATACAACTACGAGCGCCGCCACCGAAGGGCATAAATTCATAAGGAGAGAATTTTTTTTCTAGAAAGCGCTCTGGGTTAAATTGTTTCGGATTTGGGTATAAGTCTTCGCGTTGATGTGTTAAATAAATATTACCAATGAGTACTGTACCTGAAGCTAACTCATAATCCATGATCTCTATTGGAGAATCTACCACTCTTGGTAGCATGAAAATTGGACTTGGGGAAATTCGTAAAGACTCGTTACAAACAGCACTTAAATAGGGCAATGCAACAATACTCATTGGATCTGGGGTTTCACCAAGGCGATCGAGCTCCTCAACTAGTCGATCACGAACATCTGTGAAACGATGAATCCAATATAAACACCAACTTAGGGAATGCACTGAGGCTTCTCTACTTGCTAATATAGGGAAAAACAGGAGATCGCGCACCTCTTCATCGCTTAATGGTTTACCTGTTTCATCACAAGCAAATATCAAATCGCAGAGCATATCGGTACGTGAAAAATCTCCTTGCTTGCGGCGTTGCTGAACTTCATTGTATAAAAATTGGAAAATTTCTTTGAGGAGGTATTTATGGTATCCCCAAGGACTTAGTTTACCTAAATCCAGTTGGGTAAAAGGTAAGTCAGAGATGAATTGAAACAAAGGAGATTTTTCATATTTATTACAAGAGGTATATAGACTTTTTATTTTTTCATAACCCTCTCCTTGTTGCAATCCTATTACAACCTCTATAGCTACTTCCAAGGTAATTTCTGATATTATTTCAGAAGCAATGAAAGTTTTTCCAATCGCTTGTTGACTAATAATCTTTTCTGTAAGTTCGCAAATACGTCGTCCACAAGCTACCATTCGCTCTCCGTGGTAAGCCTTCATTAAGATAGAACGGCGATGCTTATGAACTAATCCACCGATATGGAGAATTCCTTGCTTGCCGATGTTTCCAACTGTAATATTAGAATCTTCCCCGTAGAGACTAGGTGCTATAATTTCTTTGCTATTACTTAAAATCTGCTTTATTCCTGAGGGATTGCTAATGTAAACTGTTGGTGTAGAACCAAACATGACAGTGAAAATTTCACCGTAACGTTTATAAATAGCATCCATAAGACCAATTGGATTATTCTTAAGCTGGTAATATAGTAGCCAATTGGGTGTTTTTACTGTTGGAGGTAGTTTCATAAATATTACTTACTTTAGTATTGTCAGGAAAAAAATTAAGAACCAACTCCAGAGGTTAAACTAAACCAGCAACCGATAGTTGCGGCTTTCCTTGATAGTTACGCTTACCATGCATGAGCATCTTCACACCACTTGCAGGGTAAGAAATCAAACCTCCAAACTTGGGACGTTCTGGTTTTTTACTGGCTAATGCTAGCTGATAACGTGAAAGAATTGTTGCTAGTACCAGCTTCATTTCAAATAATGCAAAAGCCCCACCAATACAACTCCTTGCACCACCACCAAATGGCAAAAATTCAAAATGTGAGTATTGTTTTTCAAAAAACCGCTCTGGTTTAAATTGTTTAGGTTCTGGATATATATCTTCACGTTGATGCATAGAATAAATATTACCAATTAGTATTGTCCCTGGGTCAAACTCATAACCCATAATTTCAATAGGAGACTCTACTAACCTGGGAAATGTGAATAACTGAGTTGGGTAAATACGTAAAGCTTCATTGCAGACATTATTTAGATAAGGCAATGTCACAATACTCATAGGGTCTGGAAATTCACCAAGAGTATTTAGCTCTTGGAGTAGTTTCTGGCGAACATCAGGTAAATGATGAATCCAGTACAATGCCCAGGCGATCGCAGCACCGGAAGCATGTTGAGCTGCGAAGATAGGAGATAATAGTAGGTCGCGCACCTCTTCATCACTTAATGCTTCACCCGTCTCATCACAAGCAGATATGAGAGTGGAGAGAGTATCGCTGGATAGGGAAGCCGGTTTTTGACGACGTTGAGAAACCTCTGAGTCCAGGAATTGGAAAATTTTTTGAGAAAGGTTAAGTTGATATCCCTGTGGACTCCATTTACCGAAATCTTGGCTCACAAAGGGAAGTTGTAACAAAAAATTGATAACAGGAGATTGTTCATACTTCATCAAAAAACTAAATAGATGCTTAATTCTTTCATAGCGATCGCCTTCGTTTAAACCTACTATAAGTTCTATGCCAATTCGGAGAGCAATCTCTTCTATAATTTCATAGGCAAGAAAAGATTTTCCTATGGTCTGTTGACTGATTATTTTATCTGTAATTTCGCAGATACGTTGCCCGAAAGCTCCTGTACGCCCTGCTTGGAAGGAAGTCATCAAAAGTTTACGTCGGTGTTTATGACGCAAACCATCTAATTGTAAGACGCCTTGCTTCCCTGTACCTATAGCAAAACTTTCGTTTAAAGCACCGCTAGCTGTAATCTCTTTTGTATTATTGAAAACCTCTTTAATACCTTGTGGGTTACTAATATAAATAGTCGGTTGAGAATCAAACATCAAGGTGATAATATCACCATATTTTTTGTAAATAAGATCCATATAACCAAATGGATCGGTCTGGAACTTTAGATAAAATAGCCAATTAGGGTCTTTTGTTGTTGGAGGTAGTTTCATAGATATTAATTAGGTAAAGTATTATCTATACAAATTCTTAATTGTTTAGCTAATTCTTGAATATGAGGTTCAACAAATATAGAAAAATGGTCTCCTGAAACTTCAATTAATTGAATAGGTTGAATTGAAAATTTACTCCAACCTAGCAAGTGATCGTCAGTGTTGAATTCTGGACTTTCAAAATCATGAATAATTTGCTCAGTAGCTCTAAATAAAGTTATTTTATCGGGATAAACCGATGGAGCGTAATCTCGCATGGCTTGAACATGAGCCTTGAAAAGTTTGTAATAGTTTAGAAAATCTTCAATTTCTGTATCGCTAAATATGAAGCTTGCTTTCTGATTAATCAAATCAAGTTGCTTGTTAAATGGCAAATATCGAAGTTCCTCAAAAGTTAAAGAAAAATCTACATTATTCTCAGTTTTTATTGATTCTGCCATGCGGAGTAAGAATTTAGCATCATCATCCTTTGTAGATTCAATAGGTGTTTCTGATAATATGGCATCCATAACAACTAATAAATCTACTGTTTGACCTTGCCTTTGCAGTTGTTGTGCTATTTCAAAAGCAAGTACACCACCATAACAATGACCTCCTAAAAGATAAGGGCCATTTGGTTGTACTTTACGAATTTCTTGGAGGTAGCGAGTTGCTGCTTCTTGTACTGATATGAATTCTGATAGGTCTTGCTCTGGACTATGCTCTAAAGCATAAAATGGATAATCTTCACCAAGTCTTCTGGATAAATTAAAGTAGTTATTCACACCTCCACCAGCCCCATGCACACAAAAGAAAGGTTTCTTGGAACCAGAAGAATTAATTGCTATTAGAGGAGAATTAGAAATCTCACGAGATACCTGAGCAACAATGGCCGATAGTTTTTCAATTGTTGGATTTTCAAAGAGAGTAGATAGAGTGAGGTTATGCCCAAACATATCTTGAATTTGAGCCATTAACCGGACAGCTAAAAACGAATAACCACCCAAGTCAAAAAAATTGTCTGTTACCCCGATAGGGCTAGCCTTGAGAAGGTTTTCCCAAAGTTTTACTAATGATAATTCTGTAAAATTTCGAGGAGCAATGAAGGATTTATTAGTATTTTTCAGGTTATTTTCACTGTTTCTGTTTTGCAACGCCAGCTTATCTACCTTGCCATTAGGTGTAAGTGGAAATGCATCCAGTACAACAAAGGCAGATGGTAACATGTAATTCGGCAGTTTTTGTTGTAAAAATAGTAAAATTTGTGTAGTTATATCCTGCTTGTCTGCGACAATGTATGCAATTAAACGGGGATTTTGTTGAGCGTCATTGCTTGCAATGACAACACATTCTTGCACATCTGGATATTGTGCGATCGCAGTTGCTATTTCACCTAATTCTACTCGAAAACCTCTAATTTTTACTTGCTCATCATGACGACCCAAGTATTCAAGATTCCCATCTTGGACGTATCGGACTAAATCGCCTGTTTTATACAGTTTATTTCCTGGTATAAAGGGATTATCAATGAATCTTTCCTGAGTTAATTCTGGGCGATGTAAATAACCCTTTGCTAACCCATCACCACTAAGATAAAGTTCTCCAATTACTCCTATAGGCGTTGGCTGTAAATCACGATTTAATACATATCTTTGAGTGTTATCTATTGGACGGCCAATGGGCACAATGTGAGCTTGTTCTGATAATAAACTAGTATCGTAGTAAGTCGCATTAGCGGAAACTTCCGATGAGCCATAAAGATTAATTAGTTTTGCAAATGGCATCAATTCTCGGAAAGATTGAACTAATTTAATGGATAATACTTCTCCGCTAGTTATCCAGAATTTCAGGTGCGTTAATTTCTTAACTAGATGGTTATAATTATCTAAAAGTAGTCGTAATAATGAAGGTACAAGTATAATTCGAGAAACTTTGTGTTGTACTAGAGATTCTATAAACAATTGTGGGTCTAGTACAGTTGCATTACTGATAATTACTATGGGAATTCCTTGAAGTAAAGGAGCAAAAATTTCCCAGACAGAATCGACAAAACTAATAGCGGTTTTCTGACAGCAAACTTCTCTTGCAGTGAAAGGATAGGTCTTCCACAACCAGTGTAAACCGTTTACTGTACCCCGATGGGTACCAAGAACACCTTTGGGTGTTCCAGTTGACCCAGAAGTGTAGATAATATAAGCGAGATCGTCACAAGCAGAAATGTTAATGGGATTTTCCCAGCTTTCTTGTGAAATTTTCTCTTTGTGGATATCCAAGCAAACGGTTTTAGCCGCAGATAATGATAGTTTTTCTAAAATTTCTTGCTTACTAATTAACAGCGGTGCTTCGGAATCAGAGAGCATAAAATTCAAACGTTCTACCGGATAACTTGGATCAAGGGGAATGTATGCACCACCAACTTTGAGAATAGCTAAAATCCCCACTATCATATCTAGGTCGCGTTCCAAACATAGAGCAACCAAAGTTTCTTTTGTTACACCCTGTTTGTGTAAGTAATGTGACAGTTGATTAACTCTATGGTTCAGTTGACGATAAGTTATCTCTTCAGAATCGCTAATTAATGCTACATAATTAGGTGTTAGTTCAACTTGCTGCTCAAATAATTGATGCAGAGATACGTCTTGAGGGTAGTCTGCACAAGTTTGGTTAAACTGAAATAATAATTTTTCTTGTTCACAAGCAGAAAGTAGAGATAATTCACTCAAATGCTGCTCTGGATTTGCGACTATATTTTCTAATAAGGTTTGGAAATTGTTAATAAATTGGGTAATTGTTGTTGAATCAAAAATATCTGTGTTGTATTCTAAACAGCCTGTTAATCCCTCTTCGGATTCAGACATTGATAGAAAAATATCTAGTTGAGCGGTACCGCTATCAAATTCCAAGGTACGTAAAGTTAAACCAGACGCTTCCTCTACAGAGCCTGGGGTGTTTTGCAAGACAAACATTATCTCATAAAGCGGATTTCGTCTTAAGTCCCGTTCGGGTTGCAATTCTTCTACAAGCATCTCAAAAGGCAAATCTTGATGTCCATAAGCATCTAGAGTCACCTCCCGTACTCGATGTAAAAGTTTGCGAAAACTGGGATTACCACTGAGATTATTACGTAACACCAAAGTATTAACAAATAAACCCAGCATTCCTTCCAATTCTGCACGGTTGCGGTTAGCAATTGGAGAACCAATTAAGATATCTTCCTGGTCTGTGTGGCGGTAGAGTAATATGTTAAATGCTGCCAGCAAACTCATAAATAAAGTAGCGTCTTCTCGCTGACTTAATTGCTTAAGAGCATTAGTTAGGGATGCAGAGAATGTAAAGTACTGCTTGGCGCCAGTGAAAGTAGTAAGGTTAGGGCGCGGACGGTCTGTTGGCAGTTGTAGTACAGGCAGTTCACCCTGAAGTTGTTGCTTCCAATAATTTAATTGGGTTGCGAGGAATTCACCCTTCAGGCGATCGCGTTGCCAAACAGCAAAATCTACATACTGAATCGGGAGTTTGGGTAGGGGAGAAGGTTGATTTTTTGAGAAAGCAGCATACAGCGTTGAGAGTTCGCGCAGGAAGACACCCTCAGACCATCCATCTGTAATAATGTGATGCATGATCACAAGCAAAACGTGTTCTTCTTCACTCAATCGCAGTAAAGTAGCCCTCACTAATAGCCCTTTAGCCAAATTAAAAGGTTTTTTTGCTGACTCTGCTGCAAATTGTTTAACTTCGGCTTCCCAATCTTTACCAGATAAATGTTCTAGGTTAATAATAGATACATCCCAAGTAGATTGGGGAGAAATTTCTTGTATTGGCTCTCCATTTACAAGCCTAAAATTTGTCCGCCAAACTTCATGACGCTTAATAATTTCATTCAAGCTTTGCTCAAGTGCCTTTATATTTAAATGACCTTGTATATGAAAAGCGATAGGAATGTTGTAAAAAGAACTCCCATGATAAAGCTGGTCAATAAACCATAGTCTTTGTTGAGAGAAAGATAGGGGAATATTCTGATAAATTTGACGTTTGGGAATAGTATCAGCTTGAACTTTTCCTCCCTTCCATTTTTCTAAAAGGGCTTTTTTTGCAGGTGATAAGTTAGAGTATTTTTTATCCATATTTACAGTATATTACAGTGATTGAGGTACAAAATTTCGGTTTAAAAACCTGATATAACACTGATTTTACTCCTGAGTTCTGCTGTAATTATTAACAAACAATAAAGGCAGAAGATCGAGGGTAGAGACATAAACTGGTTTTCCTGCTTTAAAGTAAAGGCTTAAAATTGAATAAGTTAAGAATTTTATGCCAGATTAGCTAAAAAAGCTTCCGCTTCTTCTTCAGATAATTCTTCAATTTTTTCTAACAGAAGTTGCTCGATTATTTCTGCTTGTTTGGCTGGGATCATTGCTTGTAATAAAAGGTCACGAAGTGGTAATTCCACAGGAAATCTTGTTCGCAATCGAGAAACTAGTTGAGTTGCAATCAGGGAATCTCCTCCCAAATCATAGAAGTTGTCGTAAATACCAACTTCTGCAATTCCAAGTACCTCTTGCCATATTTTCGTAATTTGTTTTTCTAGCTGATTTGTCGGAGCAATATAGGAATTACTAAGGTTAGGTCTGGAGTAGCGCGACGATGAGTCTAATTGATTAGTAGATTTTGAGTTTGCCAGAGAGTCTAGGCTAATTGTCTGATTTTTCCTAGAATTAATATCTACTGTAGAAAGAATAATCTGACCTATTTCCGTGAAAGAAAAAACTCGTCTAAATACTTCTATCGCTTCTACTGGAGTGATAGCTAATTCTGCTCCAGAGGCTCGACCCGGCTCTATTTCTTCCTGACTTGTACTCGGTTGGAATTTATCCCAATTTATAATATAACACGGCAGAGAAGTATTTTGATTATGCCGATTACTAAAAGTATCGATGAATTGGTTAGCTGCTGAATATAAGCCTAACCCAAATCCTCCTAAAATGGAAGACAAAGAAGAAAAGATGATACAAATATCTATATCAAAATCTTGTAAAACTTTTTCTAAAAATAGAATTTTACTACTTTGTGAATCTAACAGATTTTCAAATTCTACTTCAGAAATTTCGGGAATAGAAGCAAATAGGCCATGGCGCTGGATACCAGTTGAATAAATTACGCCATTAATTTGTTCAACATTTGTAGATGCAAGAGCTTGATGCATCTGCTCGTAATTAGTGGTATCGGCACGTAATAGCAAAACTTCCGCACCTAATTTTTCTAATGCTAAAACCTGCTGTATTTTGAGACTAACTTCATCATCTGGAGAATAAGTTTCAAGCCATTGTGAGAAATCATCTTGCTCTGGAAATTTAACATCTTCAATAAATATGAGTTTTGCTTGGAAATTTTTTGTTAAATATTCCGCAAGCACAACCTCAATAGTTTCTAACCCACCGGGGAAAAAGTAAACACCTTGTTTTCTTAAAGGTATTTTTTCCTCGACTATTGACTCTACGCGAACTGGCTCAAATATTTGTACCCAACGGTGGCGATCGCGATAAGCAACTACGGTATCTGAGGATACAGAGGTTAACTCATTCAGAAGTTTTTCAATAATATTATTCTCACAATTTTCTTGTCTTACTTCTAAGTTTCTGCTGTTAGCTGAAGCAATATCAATGCACTGACAGCTAATCTGGGGATACTCTTGAGGAATTACATTACATAAACTTAATATCGTAGCTTTTTCTGGATTTAATTCTTCATTCCCATTTACCTCTTGAATGTTGTTCGATATCACCCTAAGTTGTAGGCGATTGCTAATTTTTAACTTACTAAGGTTCTGGATTAAAAATAGTAGGCTTTTAAATTCTAAGTATTTTATTGATAGACGATTCTCAAGATGAGTTAAACTCCATAAATAAACAATTTTTTCGGGGCTTTTATCTAAAGATATTAGTTCTTGTAATAACTTATAATAATCTTCATTTATGCATGGAGAAATTGTATAGATACCCTCGCTTAGTTTACTAAACTCATTTCCTTGTTTAACAATAGTTATACTTTTAACCTGATTTTTTAACTTATTAATTAGTTGCTCTCCTACTCCTAAATCATCTACAAAAAATAGCCATTTTTCTTGATATGTAGATTTTATTTCTTCGGATGATGTATAAGTCAGTAAAGAACGCTTCCATGAAGGAACATAGAACCAATCGGCAATATCTTGCTTTTTATCTAATGTCTTCGGTTTGATGTTTACGGAATGCGATGGCGATTTCGCATCAATCCAGTAACGTTGCCGTTCAAAAGGATAAGTAGGTAAAGGCAAACGATGACGCTGCTCATGAGCATAAAAGCCCGACCAATCTATTCCCACACCAGAAAGCCACAACCGACCTAATGTTTGCAATAAAAAGCAAACATCCGATTGTTGCTCCTTAATATGCCGTAACGAAGTCAATACCTGTTGTTTTGCATCTTTTTTCAAATGCTGCGTCGTTAACGTGCCTAAAGTTCTCCCCGGCCCCACCTCCAGAAAAACACCTTCAAACTGCTGTATTAATTGCGATATCCCATCTGAAAATCTTACTGTTTTTCGTAGATGCTGACACCAATAATTCGGACTTGTCGCTTGTTCTTGAGTAATCCAACTACCAGTAACATTGGAAATAAAATCTATTTGTGGTGCATTCAGCTTGACTGTTTTTACAACCTCAACAAATGCTGATAAGATGGGTTCCATCATTTGGGAATGGAACGCATGAGATGTATGCAACAGCCGACATTCAACTTCTTGAGAGGATAATTGCTTTTCTAGGGCTGCGATCGCTTCGCTGGTTCCAGAAACTACACAGGAAACTGGGCTGTTAATAACCGCAATTTGTATTTGTGCATCCAGGAGCAATTGCACATCTTTTTCTGGCAGCTTAATTGCCAACATACTCCCAGAGGGCAACTGTTGCATAAGCTGTCCTCTTTTTGCCACAATTTTTAAAGCATCTTTTAGAGAAAACACACCTGCAATAGTTGCGGCGACATATTCCCCAATGCTATGACCTATCATCGCCTCTGGACGCACTCCCAATTCCATTAATAATTGAGCCAGGGCGTATTCAATAACAAATAACGCTGGTTGTGTCAGGGCTGTTTGTTGTAATTGCAAAGAAGCAGTTTCAATATCTTCTTCTCTGGGGTAAAGTAGCGAACGGATATCAACACCGAGGTAAGGTTGCAAAATCTGGGCGCAAGTATCTACGTGTTTTTTAAACGTCGCTTCGACTTCATACAGTTCCCTCCCCATGTTTGCATATTGTGACCCTTGTCCTGAAAACATGAAGATGACTGGATAGCGCCCTGGCTGACGATGGTAACTAAAAATAAGTTGCGGGTCTTGGCTGTTAAGCGATTTCACCGCATCATCTATGTCGTGGCAAATCACCATGCGGCGATAGTCAAAAGCTCGACGACCAACTTGTAGGGTATGAGCGACATCTGGTAAGGGAATATCGGGTTTTTGCTCTAAATAAGCACACAGTTGCGCTGTTGCAGTATCTAAAGCTGTGCTGGTTTTGGCTGAGAGCAGTAACAATTGCCAAGGACGAGAGCGACTGGAAGCTTCAATCACCGGAGCTTCTTCCAAAACAATATGGGCATTAGTCCCGCCAATACCAAAAGAACTTACACCTGCTCTCTTGGGCATACCGTTAGTTTTCCACTCTGATAATTTGGTGTTGACGTAGAAGGGGCTATTGGCAAAATCTATCTCTGGATTAGGTTTTTCAAAATGTAAGCTGGGAGGTATTTGTTGATGTTTTAATGCTTGTACTGTTTTAATTAAGCCTGTTATGCCTGCTGCTGTATCCAGATGTCCAACATTGGTTTTGACTGAACCGATCGCGCAGAAGCCTTTTTTATTTGTGCTAGCACGAAAAGCTTGTGTGAGAGCCTTGATTTCAATTGGATCTCCCAAGGGAGTTGCAGTACCATGAGCTTCAATATAGGAAATAGTATCGGCTTCGACACCAGCTAAGGCAAGTGCTTCTGAAATTACTTCTCTTTGACCATTAACACTAGGTGCTGTATAACCAACCTTTAAAGAGCCGTCGTTATTGATAGCCGAACCTTTAATGACAGCATGAATAAAGTCCCCATCAGCAAGAGCATCAGCCAATCTTTTTAAAACGACAATTCCCAAACCATCACCAAACACTGTTCCTTGAGCTTTAGCATCAAAGGTTCGGCAGTGTCCGTCAGGGGAAGAAATACCTCCCTCATGATAGTAGTAACCACGTTTTTGTGATACCGATACGATGGAAACACCACCAGCCAAAGCTATATCACTTTCTCCATTGAGCAAACTTTGACAGGCTAAATGTACTGCTACTAGCGATGTAGAACAATTGTTTTGCACATTTACACTTGGCCCGGTGAGATTTAACTTGTAAGAAGTTTGGGTGGTTAAGTTGTCTTTCTCATTACCAATAGAAATATTTAAAGCGTCTACTGATTGTAATAAGTCTTGGTTTGAATATAAGTTTGTCAAAAAATAATTACTGGTAGTGACACCAGCATAAAGCCCTATTTTACCGTTATAAGATTCGGAATTATAACCTGCATTTTCTAAAGCTTCCCAAGCAGATTCTAAAAAAAGACGATGCTGTGGATCTGTGATTTCAGCCTCTCTGGGAGTAAATCCAAAAAATGCAGCATCAAATAAATCAATGCCTTCGAGTATGCTACCTACTTTTACATAATTTCGGTCATTTAGCAAAGCTGGCTCTATACCCGCAGATAACAATTCTTCATCTGTAAAATGAGAAATTAACTCTACTCCATTTCGCAACTTTTCCCAGAAATTATCAACGTTATCTGCCCCTGGAAAGCGACCAACCAAGCCAATAATGGCTATTTCATCGCTCTCATCAAAATTATTAGTTTCCTGAAAATTATTCATAAATACCCCACTGCGCTATCCCTGTTAAGGTGTACCAAGAATGTACTAGCTAAAAGCCTTGTCATAACGTCATAAACCCTTGAATATTTTAGTACCAATGCTCACCTTAACAGGCGTAATCTACTACACTTAATTTGCAGCAATTATGCTACATTCTCAGAGACTTCTGAGGAATTTGATATTGATAAATCTAAGGCAATTTGGATTTGGTCGTTAAGCACTGCATCAATATCATCTTGAGTAGTCAGTGGATTAGCAATCACCGCACGGAGTGCAGTAACCGAAATTTCTGTGTCTAAACAGGTAATTGTTTTTGTTGTCCGTGAGATAAAACTACGACCAGCTTGACGTTGAGCTTTTTGAAGGTGTTCGTTAAATATATTAATTTGTTGATTGTCAGTTTCAGTTAATTGCTTTTTAACTGCAAGTTCTCTGAAAGACTCTGGGATGTAGCGGTAAAGAAGAATATTGATATCCGGTTCGGATAGTAACTCAAATTCAGGCATAGCATTGATCCGAGCAGCCATATATTGTGTCTTCTCGATTCCTGTATCAATCAAAAATTCATAACCTTTAAGCCCGATAATATGTAGCCCAGCATGTAAAAATAATGCCATACCAGGACGAGAACCTTCTAGAGCGCGTTTACCCAAATCGAATGAACCCTTACGCATGGTGTAGCTAGCATTTTTTTCAATCGCTGAAGCTAGCTGTGGTTCGCGCATAAATACCATACCAATACCCATAGGTAAATACAGCTGTTTATGTCCATCAATTGTGACTGAATCAGCGCGTTCAATCCCAGCAAGCTTTTGTCGATGTTGTTCGGAAAATATCAGCGGCCCGCCCCAAGCTGCATCTACGTGAAAATGAACATTTGCAGCTACGGCAATATCTGCAATATCTAAAAGTGAATCTATGTTACCAGAATCAGTAGTACCAGCAACGCCCACGATCGCAATAATATGCAAGTTTTTGGACTGACAATCGGCAACAGCCTGACGTAAAGCTGATAAATCTACTTGGTTATTACCGTTAGTAGGAATTTTGATTAAACCGTGCGTACCTATGCCCAATAAATCTGCGGCCTTGTCAAAAGAATAATGCATCAATTCAGAGCCAATTATCACTGCTCCTTGATAACCGTAGTAATCTAAAGCTGCTGTTAAACCTGCCTTTTCTACACCTGGAAAACTATTTTTTGCACCCAAAGATTTATTACGAGCGCACCATAGAGCGATGATGTTTGCTGCTGTACCTCCGGAAACCAATATACCTAAAGTGCTTTGGTTATTTTGTACATTCTCGGTATAAAATTCATCATCAAAGTTGTAGACCAATCTATGCATCATTGCCAAAGCCTGACGTTCGTATGGGCTAAAGGCTTTGGCTGTTTCTATTTTGACAACGTTTTGATTCATTGCTGTCATCAGTTTAGCGAGCGATCGCACAAAACAGGGAAGAGCAGAGGTCATGTGACCTATAAATCGTGGTGAAGATGTATTTATCGAATGATTAACAACATTATTTGCTAAATATTCCAGGTAGCTATCAAAATTAGCGGGATAAATAGGAACTTCACTATAAGTAAAAGTTTCTACTAGTGCATTAAAGTTTATGTCCGAATTAGTGTTAATTGAGCTTAAGAAATCACCAAGCAAATTATCAGTCTGCACATTCATCTTGGCTTCTGTAGATACTGAACCGCTAGATGGTTGAAATAATTGCATGACTTCATCAGCAACTAGATACTGCTGTGTTAACTCAGTCTCAATCAAGCGATTTTGCTGACTTTTTTCTTGTCTTTGCTGACTTAATTCCATTTCATAATACTCCAGAAATGATTGATGATTTTTACAGAAATGCGATTAATTGTATTGGTACTACTTGAGACTTGCTTTTCGATAATTTTGTCTTACTTGTTTGCGACGCTTAATTGAAGAATATCTAGGTTGAGTACGGAAATCTTCTTTTTGAATAAAATCTTGCTCATTGCTACTTAAAAGCTCTGCAAGTGAGCTTATAGTTGGCTTTTCATAAATGCTGACTACAGGGATATGAATATTTAATTCTTTTTGTAATTGAGAGATAATCTGGATACTGATTAGAGAACTACCTCCCAAATCAAAAAAATTATCGTAAATACCGATCTTCTCAATGCCCAAAGCTTTTTCCCAGGTTTTGGCAACAATTTCCTCTATTTGGTTGCGAGCTGGTACATAGTCAGTTTTTAAGTTACTTCTTGAGTAT
>Ga0136636_10000042_pt1 | contig 42254 bp, 49 predicted proteins | sample AntDrymUQ8522106_2_FD_104653 | JGI IMG/M metagenome (GOLD analysis project Ga0136636, IMG submission 104653) | Polar desert sand microbial communities from Dry Valleys, Antarctica - metaG UQ852 (21.06) | ecosystem: Environmental > Terrestrial > Soil > Desert | place: Antarctica: Dry Valley... | reverse complement strand
TGCCGCCAAGACACGCGTTCCAACGCGCCATCTGGAATCGATTGAGCAGTCCGAATTTGGCGCGCTCCCTGGTCAGACCTACACGGTTGGTTTCGTGCGGTCTTATGCGCGTGCCGTTGATCTCGACGAGATTGCGATGGTCAATGCCTTGCGTGCCGAACTTTTGCGCAGCGGGCATGAAGGGTACCAAGCGCCGCTTCAGAATTACGAGCCAGCCGATCCAGCACGCGTACCATCCAAAACACTAGCATGGACTGCTGCAGCGATTGCAGTGGTTGGGTTGGCGGTTTATTTGCTGTTCCGAAGCTATACGTTGACACCGGCGGCTACTGCTCCGCAAACGTCAGTGGCGTCACCCACCGAAGCCCAGTCCCCGGCAGCGTCCGGTTCGGTGGGAAATGTTAGTGAAAATGGCACAGTGGTCTTGACCGCAACCGGCGATGTGTGGGTCAAGGTTTACGATGCAGACCAAAAACGCTTGTTCGAACAGGAAATGGTAGCAGGCGACAATTTTACCGTTCCGAAGGACGCGAACAAACCGATGATAGTAACCGGTCGTCCACAGGCACTGGAAATCACCGTTGATGGCAAAATAGTGCCCCCACTTGGTGCACCGGACAAAACCGTCGCTGATGTCGGCATTAGTGCACAAGATCTGCTGGCCCGCGCACGAGTGCCTGCGACCCCCACCCCTTGAGTTAGGCTGGCACGCCCCGAATTTCCGATAAATTTCAGTTTGTTTAGATCGAAATGAAGCGATGGGCCTTTATCGCAGGGTTGCAGTAAGCTATACGCCGTCAAATTTTGGTAAAGGGAAGTAACCCAATGAATTTTTGGCTCGCCATGATCAGTAGTGCAGCACTCGCACTTAGCGCGCCCGCACTCGCGCAAGACGCAAATATCGACGGACGGGTAGGAAAACTCGAAAAGGAAATGCGCGCGGTTCAGCGGCAGGTTTTTCCCAATGGCGCTGGCAAATTTGGAGAGCCTGATATCCAATCACCTACAGCGCCAAAAACGACCACAAGCTCCACCACGGCAACGGTCGATCTTACTGCGCGCGTAGACGCATTGGAGGCGCAGCTTGCGACGTTAACCGGACAGGTTGAATTGCAGGGCAACAACATGCGTGGCCTTGAAAGCCGATTGAAGTTGATCGAAACGCAGTTGGTTGGGCAGCAGGTTGCGCCGACTGAGACAGTTGTGCCAACGGCAATGCCCTCTGCCGCAGCGACAACGCCAAATCCCAAACCCGCCGTTGCGGCTGTGAAGCCCGCTGTAACTGCCAAGCCAAATCCAGCGCGCGTTGCCGCGGTTGCCGCGGTTGAACGTCCCGCCACTGGCGATGCGTTCGAAGATGGCTACAATTACGGCTATCGCTTGTGGGAAGCCAAATTCTATCCGGAATCACAAGCAACACTTGAAGAAACCGTAGCCAAATTCCCGAAACATAAGCGCGCCAGTTTTGCGCGTAATCTGCTCGGCCGCGCCTGGTTGGACGACAAAAAGCCAGCAACTGCCGTCAAGGTTTTTTATGATAATTACAAGGCCGATCCGCGCGGTGAGCGCGCTCCGGAAAGTCTCTTTTTCCTGGGCTCGGCCTTGACTGACCTCGGAAAGACTGCCGAGGCATGCGAGGCCTTTGGTGAACTGGCAAAAGCCTATCCTGACGCGGCAACTGGCCGTCTGGCCGAACGCATGGCATCAGGCAAAACACGGGCGAAGTGCAAGTAACGCTTGATCCGGGTGTAAAGGACCGTTTCACGGCGGCGCTTGGCAAGCTGCACTTTATGGACGATGACCGCCTGCTGATTGCCGTGTCGGGTGGGGCAGATAGCCTCGCATTGCTGTTATTGGCACAGCATACCTTGCCTGGCCGCGTGGTTGCCGCAACAGTCGACCATCAATTGCGACCTGAGTCAGCCGACGAGGCACAATATGTTGCGCAAATCTGCAATAATCTCGGCGTGCAACATGTCATCTTGACGCCTGAAGAGGCAATCGTCGGCAATATCCAGTCTTCGGCCCGCGCGGCGCGCTATGCCTTGCTGGAACTTGCAACAGATGCGCACTGTTGCACGCACATCGCCACAGCGCATCATGCTGATGACCAATTGGAAACTTTGTTGATGCGCTTGGCTAGAGGTAGCGGTGTCGACGGGCTGTCCGGCATTCGTGCCCGAAATGGCCGCGTAGTTCGTCCGCTTTTGGAATTCACGAAGGCCGAACTGGCGAACATCTGCACCATTGCAGGCGTTCAAGCCATAGACGATCCCAGCAATGCAAATAGCGATTTCGACCGGGTCGCGATACGGAATTGGCTGGCCAGTTCGCAGCATCCGTTTCAATCCGACCGAACCTCACGGACAGCAGGCGCGCTTGCCGAGGCTTCCGAGGCATTGGCTTGGATAACCGACCAGCAGGCCGCGCAAAGAATTATCCGACAAAGTGACGTCGTGGTCTGCGATGCGAACAGCCTTCCGGACGAGCTGAAACGTCGGCTTCTGATTCGAAGTCTGTCAACGATTGCCCCTGATCTTGCACCGCGCGGTGAAGCCATAGACCGTTTGTTGCGTGAATTGGAAAATGCACGCACGACCATGATTGGCGACATCAAATGCGTGGGCGGGACAGATTGGCGGTTTTCCCAAGCACCGCCCCGGCGCGCTTAAGTAAAAACAGCCCGCAAAATTGCCAATCGCTATATTGTCATTCACATATTCGCGCCTACATTAGCTGAGTATCCCCACGCATTTGGCGCGGGCCCATAGCAAGGCAGTAATGATGAACGACGAACAAGAACCAAAAAGCAACCCGATGCTGCGTAACATGGCCATCTGGTCGGCGATCATTGTGGCGCTTTTGCTTGTAGCCTCGATATTTAGCGGTTCTTCGGACCCTGCCAAGGGCATCAGCTATTCATCGTTCCGCGACAAGGTTGAGGCCGGAGAAGTCAAATCCGTTGCTATCGCGCCGGAGCGCATTAGTGGTCGACTCCAGAACGACGAGACGTTCGTCACGGTTCCAATTCCTGGTGATACCAGCCTGTACCCTCTGCTCGATGAAAAAGGTGTGGATGTTCAAGGCAAGGCCGAAGAACAGCCAAGCCTGTTGCTGATTCTCGTTTATCAGGCGCTACCTTTCTTGCTTATCCTCGGCATCGCGTTCTTTGTCTTGCGGCAAATGCAAAAAGGCGGCGGGGCTGGCGGGGCTATGGGCTTTGGTAAGTCGAAAGCGAAGCTGCTTACCGAAAAGCACGGTAAGGTAACGTTTGAGGACGTCGCTGGCATCGATGAAGCACGCGAAGAGCTTCAGGAAATCGTTGAGTTTTTGAAGGACCCGCACAAGTTCAGCCGCCTTGGTGGCAAGATTCCCAAGGGTGCTTTGCTCGTTGGTTCGCCGGGTACAGGTAAAACGTTACTCGCCCGGGCAATTGCGGGTGAAGCTGGCGTGCCGTTCTTCTCCATTTCAGGTTCGGACTTTGTTGAAATGTTTGTGGGCGTAGGCGCAAGCCGCGTGCGCGATATGTTTGAGCAAGCCAAGAAAAATGCACCATGCATCGTCTTCATCGACGAAATCGACGCAGTGGGCCGAAGCCGTGGCGCTGGCCTTGGCAACCAAAATGACGAACGCGAACAGACGCTGAATCAACTTCTGGTCGAAATGGATGGTTTTGAAGCCAATGAAGGCGTCATCATCGTTGCTGCAACCAACCGCCCTGACGTCCTTGACCCGGCACTGCTGCGTCCGGGCCGTTTCGACCGTCAGGTTGTTGTACCGCGTCCCGACATTGATGGCCGTGTAAAGATCCTCGAAGTGCATATGAAGAAAGTGCCCTTGGCACCTGATGTAGATGGCCGCGTAATTGCACGCGGAACGCCTGGCTTCTCCGGCGCCGACCTTGCCAACCTTGTGAACGAGGCCGCTTTGCTTGCCGCACGTCGTGGCAAGCGTCTGGTCGCCATGCAAGAATTCGAGGACGCCAAAGACAAGGTCATGATGGGCACCGAGCGGAAGTCGATGGTCATGACTGAAGACGAAAAGAAGATGACCGCATATCATGAAGCTGGTCACGCACTTGTCTCGATCCACGAAGCAGCATCTGACCCGATCCACAAGGCAACCATCATTCCGCGCGGCCGCGCCTTGGGTATGGTCATGCGCCTGCCAGAACGGGACAATTACAGCTACCATCGGGACAAGATGCATGCCAACCTGTCGGTTTCCATGGGTGGCCGCGTCGCAGAAGAATTGATCTTTGGCTATGACAAGGTCAGCTCAGGCGCATCAAGCGATATTCAGTATGCGACCAGTCTGGCGCGCGATATGGTCACGCAATGGGGTATGTCGGATGAAATGGGGCCGTTGCAATATGAAGAACGGCAGGAAGGTTATCTAGGTTACGGCATGTCACAAAGATCAGCGATGTCAGACGAGACAGCGCGCAAGATTGATGCTGAAATTCGTAAACTTGTCGAAGGCGGACACAAGCGTGCGACGGATCTTCTGACTAAGCATAATGAACAACTTCACCTGCTGGCTAATGCACTTCTTGAGTTTGAAACGCTCTCGGGTGACGAAATCAATCAACTTTTGGAAACGGGCAAATTCGAACGCGATGATGGCAAGGTCATAAAGCCTTCGTCCATTCCGACGGTCGGTACAGCCATCCCCAAGGCAGGCCGCGGCAAAACTGCGCCAGTCGGAGGCGCAACACCACAAAGCGCCTAGTTTTCGGCTATTATTCGCGGCCTCAACGCACTACTCCAAAGTGGGAGAGAGTAGAGGTCGCGAAATATGAAATACGCTGTGCTTGTGGCAAGCGGCGCCCTTTTGAGCGCCGTACCTGTAAACGCCATGGATGCCGAAACCTTTTTTGTAAAAGCGGTCGCTTTAAAGAAGAAGGGTATGGGCGCGGTGTTTGCCAAAGATCTCAAGCCCATGATCAAGGTTTTTGAAACCGCTGCGGATTCGGTCAAAGCCGAAAACGAAGCCGCGCGCTCTGCAGGATCGCCATTATTCTGTGCACCCAAAAAATACCGGCTGACCGCCGATCAGTTCATCGGCGAATTTGGCCGCATACCCAAGGAACGACGCCGCATTCAATCGGTCCGCGACGCCTGGCGCGAAATAGTCATCCGCCGATTTCCCTGCTAGCCTTGTCCCCCGAGCGTAGAGCAGCCACCATGCCCATTTACTGCGATGAGTCAGGTGGTGTCGGGCGCGGGGTAATGACCTTGGCAGCCATAGCCATTGACGAAAATGTTGCTCATTTGATCGTAAGCCGGTTTCGCGAGATCACTGGCCTGTCTGGCGAACTCAAGGGTAGCCGAATTGATGTTGCGGAACGCGGGCTATTGTTTGAATTGCTCGGGCAAGCGAACTGGGCAGCAAACGTCGGCATTGCGATTTCGGCGCTTGCACCTGCCCCCGGCGAAGACCGTGGCTCCCACGACACGAGCATTTATGCACAATTGCTCAACGACACAGTCGCAGCCTTGATAAAAGGCACGGGTGATTGCGTTGAGGTGGTGATTGACGACGGTCGCTATAGCCCCGAAACGCTTGCGCTGATCCGCAAGGACATTGCAGACTCCATTGGTCCTTGTGGCTCCGCAACCCTTGATCTCAGCCACCGCCTGTCGGGGCTTCAAATCGCAGATGTCATCGCCAACACTTTCTTCAACCGCGCGATGGCGACCGTACGCCAGGGCCGGATGGCAGCCATAGTCGCGCCGTTCCTCAAATCTGGCAAAATCAAACTGCAGGTTTTGTCAGGCGACACCCAGGGTGACGACAAGCCCAGCGAATAAAGTCAGCGCGGTCATCGCAAAGAGCGACAACAGGCACATCCGCACGAAAGCGCCCAATCGCGATATCTTATACGCATATTTTAATTGCCTATACATATGGATGGGCGGCGCGAATGCGAGCAGCAACCCGCCGATGACCTCGGTTGCCGAATAGCTGATCAGCAACGCAGTTATTATGCCCAGGAGCATCATAAAGGTAAGCGAATAGGTCACAAATACTGCGTGATCGAACATCTTGAATTGACGTCGCCAAAAAAAAAGCAACCAGACAAAAGGCACCGATATGGGAATAAGCGCCCAGCTATATTTATAGGCACTGGACTGCATTTTATAGATCAGCAACTGCGGATTTTTGGTCGCCTTTTTTGCTGCCATATTCAGATACGACGCGCCTGGAATCTCGAGGTCTGTAAAACGGAAATTTTCGAGCGTAGCCTCATCCTCACCCACGTCATTGGCTGCAGTGTTTATAAGCCGTGCGGCAAGCTTTCGTGCTTTGAGTTCCGACTCTAAATGCTGCGTTGGCGTTCCCTCCTTACGAGCAGCGGCGATATCCATCTCCAATTGCGCGATCTCGGCTTGAACTTTTCGCCTTTCAGAACTTATGCTCTGGGTAAAGGCTTTGTCCTGCCCAGTGCCTTTTCCTGTTTGGACGGCGACGTCTGTGTTCTGGCCATCTTCGGGAACCAGCCAATTGAATGCTGCAAATGTCAGGAAAACCGTAAACAAAAATAACGCCAAAGGGGATACAAACTTGGCCCGTTCGCCATGCACATAACGCCGAGTCAACACGCCGGGGTTCCAGAACAGCATTGGCAAGGTGCGCCAGATTTTCCCATCAAAATGCAGTACGCTGTGTAAAATATCATGTCCGAACGCGCCAAGCGTGCGGTGCACGTCGCCTTTTTGGCCGCAGGCGTGGCAGTGGGCACCAAGCAGCATAGTGCCACAGTTCAGACAAATGTCCGATTTGGTGTGCCCCTCACCCGCACCAGGTTCAACCGCCCGGGCGATTGCCGCGCCGGTGATGATATCTGCTGCCCCTGCCAATTCCCCGCTCATGTCAGGCATTTATCAGCGTGGCGACCGAAAGCCAAAAGAAAAGGCCCGGACAAGCCGGGCCTCATTCACGCATACCGATAATTGGAAATTACCGGTCGTAATCGCGCTGCATGCCTGCGCCGCGCGCAGGAGCGGCCGCAGTCAAACGAAGTGCTTCGGCAGAAAGGCTGATCGAGCCGACTTCATCCGCCTCTTCGTCCTCGTCAACCTGAACCTTCTGAAGCGATTGCACGAGGCCTTCTTTCAAGTGCTCCGGGCTTACTGTTTCTTCTGCAATTTCGCGCAAGGCAACGACCGGGTTTTTATCGCGGTCACGATCAACTGTCAGTTCAGCGCCACCAGAGATTTCGCGCGCACGTTCGGCCGCGAGTAATACAAGATCAAACCGGTTGGTGATCTTGTCGATGCAATCTTCAACAGTAACGCGTGCCATTTTGGCTCCTGATTCTTCGTAAATTTCGGGAAGTTGCCCGCGCCTAAAGATAACGGGGCAAAATGTCAATGAAAAGGGCGGGTGGCTTGCCGTTCTCTGCACAACGGGGTATCGCCTGCGCCATGACAGTGCAATCAGGCAATCCCGGGTTCCCCGGTACGCACTTTCGTGTTGCGGATCATGACTTGCACTTGGTCCATTTGCCGCAGGATAGGCTTGACGCGGTATTGCAGCTGATCGCGTTGGCGCAAAAATCGATCCATATGTTTTTCTATATGTTTGGCGCCGATCAAACGGCACGCGAAGTGCGTGACGCGCTGGTCGCCGCGGCGATGCGCGGTGTAAAGGTGCAACTCATCATCGACAGTTTCGGATCAACGCAGGTCAGCGACCGCTTCTTTGACCCATTCATCGAAGCTGGCGGGTCATATCATTCCTTCAGCACGCGCAAAGGCCTCGGTTACCTTATCCGTAATCATCAGAAGATGTTGATCATCGATGGCGCACATGCGTTGGTTGGTGGCTTCAATATTACCGACCAATATTTTGGGCGTGCAGGCGACGACAGCTGGGAAGATCTCGGCATGATCGTCTCTGGTCCCCAGGCACAGCGGCTGAGCGATTATTTCGAAGACATGGCGCGCGCATCGAACAATGGAAAGGTACGCTATCGCCAGATTCGGACCATTATTCAAAAATGGCGGCCAGGCATCGGACAGGTGCAATGGCTGTTAGGCGGACCAACTAACCGTATTTCGCCATGGGCGCTCACCTTTAAGCGATCATTGGAGTCTGGCCAGAAATTTGACATCGTCTCGGCGTATTTTTCGCCGTCCCAAACCATATTGCGACGGCTTGCCAAGACTGCCAGGCGGAACAAGGGATCGCGGTTGATTATGGCCGGCAAGACCGACAATGGGGCGACAATAGCGGCGGCACGCGTGCTTTATCGCTATCTGTTACGCCGGAAGACGCGGATTTTCGAATATCAGCCGCGCCCGCTGCATATGAAGCTGATGGTCATTGATGACACGGTCTATATTGGTTCAGCTAATCTGGATGTCCGGAGCATGTTCATAAATCTGGAAATCATGGTACGTATCAAGGACACCGGGCTCGCCTCACATATGCGCAAGCTGATTGACGAGTTGGTGACCCAATCAGAAGAGCAAACGCGCATATTGTTGAAGGCGCGGGACAGTTACTGGTATCGGTTTAAGGCGGGGCTTGCCTATTTTCTTGTCAATTCGGTCGACTACACTATTGGCCGGCGAATCAAATTTGGCTTGATCCGTAACAAATAGTCACTCTTTCCAGCCCCAAAACAGGTGGCAGGGCAAGATATTCCAAAATTCAAAACCATTATCAATTTTGTTAAAATGCGGTGCCATGAAATCACGTGCGCGGGCGCGGAATTGATAGACAAGGAACGCGCCACCGGGCCGAATCGCCTTTGCCGTTTCTTCTGCAATTACGGGTCCGAGATTGTTCGGAAGTGTCGAAAAAGGCAGACCGGACAATATGTAATCGGCATACTTGAAACCAAATTTGTTGATAATCTCGTTCACGTCAGCAGCCGAGCCATGCACCGCAATGAAACGGCTGTCGCGGATGGTGTGCCGCAGATATTCAATAAAATCTTCGTTAAGATCAATGACCAACAGGGTCGCATCGGGACGCATCCGGTCCAATACCGGCTGGCAGAATGTGCCAATGCCCGGACCATATTCTACGAACAGCTTTGTGTTGTCCCAATCGACTGGCGCAAGCATCTTCTTCACTGTCAAAGACGATGACGGTATGATCGATCCGACCATCACCGGATGCTTGATAAAGCCTTTAAAGAAAACACCCCAAGGGCCGAAAAAGCGGCTGGCACGGGCTTTGATACGGTCGACTACCGTCGTTTTAGCCAAGGTCGAAAATGTCATGCGATGGGTCCGGGGACAGTTGTCACGAGGCGCATGCAGTCGCAAATTGACGCCATTTATGCAACCGCATTAAGCAACTATCTGTTCCACTCGGCTTGCAATACATTAACTAACGGCTCTATGCCGCTGCTATGGCAAAGCTAAACTGTGGCACCATATCAGTTATTTTTGTGGCGCAGCGCACGAATCTGGACGCAGATGGTTACGCGCATGCCGCCGCCATGATGGATGACCTGGCAGCGCAACAAGAGGGTTATATTCGGATGGATTCGGCGCGTGGCGCGGACGGGCTTGGTATAACCGTCAGCTATTGGACAGACGAGGAGAGTGCAAAGGCGTGGCGCGATCACCCCGTCCATGCTGCTATCCGCGATGCTGGGCGTGACCGCTGGTATTCAGAATACAGTCTACATGTCGCGCAAGTGAAACGCAGTTATGATTGGAAAAAGCCATGAGCGCGGTTCAAGCAATTCCCAATAGCCGCGTTGTCGTACTGTTTCTCGTGATGCTTGTCGCGGCGGCGGGCAACACCGCCATGCAGTCCGCACTCCCCGCCATCGCAAGCGAACTGGATATGCCCGACGTCTGGGTCAGCCTAGCTTTTAGCTGGTCTGCTTTGTTATGGGTCATCACCGCACCCAAATGGGCACGGCTTTCCGATCGCCGGGGCCGAAAGCAATTGATGAGCGTTGGAATCATCGGGTTTGTCGCCTCAATGGGCATGTGCGGGCTGGTGCTGTGGCTTGGGCTAGCTGGCCTCATTGGCCCAGTGGTCACCTTCGTCCTGTTTGCCTTATTCCGAAGCCTATACGGCGGTTTCGGCTCAGCCGCTCCGCCCGCGGTGCAAGCCTATGTCGCCGCCCGGACCGAGCGGGCCGAGCGCACCAAAGCATTGTCGATGCTTGCCTCGTCCTTTGGCGTCGGCACTGTCATTGGCCCTGCCACTGCGCATTATTTCCTGTTTCCGCCTTTTGGCCTCGCTGGACCACTTATCATGTTTGCCGCTTTTGGTGTTGCCGTGCTGATTGCGCTACATGTGCAATTACCCAATGACACCCCGCGTTTTGAAGCGCGCGGCGCGGTTGCGGCTTATCCAAATTCGGCGTCCATGAATTCGCCCGATAATGAAGATGTTGATGGGGAAGCCTTGGGTTCGGTGTTGCCCGCGACCGAAGTGCGTCTGCCTTGGCGCGACGAACGGATGGCGTCATGGCTTATTGCCGGGCTGATTGGCGGGCATGCGCAGGCAATCATCTTGGGCGTGGTGGGTTTTCTGGTGCGCGACCGGCTTGGGTTGCAGGACGAGCCGTGGGAGGCGGTGCAGGCCAGTGGGTCGGTGATGCTGATTGGCGCCATGGCAACCCTACTGGCGCAATGGGGCCTCATCCCCATGCTATCGCTCGCCGCGCGCAGTTCAGTACTCTTGGGTGCGATCCTCGCGTTAATTGGCACCATATTGACGGGCATCAGCTATGATTTTTACGGCATCAGCACCGGCTTTGCGATTGCTTCGCTTGGCTTCGGGCTGTTCCGCCCCGGCTTTACGGCCGGCGCATCCTTGGCGGTGCGGCGACATGAGCAAGGCGACGTGGCTGGCAAAATTGCCTCGATCAACGGCGCAGCCTATATCGTCGCCCCTGCAGTTGGCGTAGCTTTGTTCAACTATTGGGAACCGGCAACATTCATCCTCATCTCGGCATCCTTGCTTTTCCTGATTATTTGGGGACGGCGCGCGTTGGTCGTCCCGCAAATTTAAGGATCATGCTTGAAATCGCGGACTGGCTTCATCATTCCAGGTGAGACAAAGCCCATACCCTGCGGCTGAAGCGCGGCCGCCTTCAGCTTGTTCTCCATCGTACCATATTCTTCTTCCATTTCGACAGTAACGGTAGCGCGCGAGGCATTTAGCGCTTGGCTGAAATGCGTCATGTTAACTTCTTTCACGTCATTACCGCCCTCACGCAAAGCAAAAAGCCCAGCACGCCGCACCAGATCTTCCAGATCAGCGCCGGTGTAACGTTCGGTCCGTTCTGCAATCTCGTCGAGATCGACATCCTTGCCGATCGGCATTTTGACGGTGTGAATGCCCAATATCCTGCGTCGCCCGCCTTTGTCGGGAACCGTGACATAGACAAGCTCATCAAACCGTCCGGGACGCAACAAAGCAGGATCAAGCAAGGTCGGCCGGTTCGTTGCGCCAATCACGACCACTGACTGCAACTCTTCAAGCCCATCCATTTCTGCGAGCAAGGTGTTCACAACGCGTTCGGTGACCTGCGGCTCCCCTCGGCCACCGCCACGTAACGGTGCAAGGCTATCAATTTCGTCAAAAAATATGATGCATGGCGCAACTTGGCGCGCACGGGCAAACAGGCGCGCAATTTGTTGCTCGCTTTCGCCATACCATTTGGACAACAGGTCGGACGATTTGGTGGCAATGAAGTTGGCCTCCGCCTCGCGCGCTACGGCCTTGGCCAGCAAGGTTTTCCCCGTGCCCGGTGGTCCATAAAGCAGGAACCCCTTGGCTGGCCGGATGCCCAGACGGCGGAAGGCATCCGGGTTACGCAGAGGAAGCTCGACCCCCTCCTTAAGCCGCATCTGGGCGTCATCAAGGCCGCCAATATCCTCCCAACGGACATCGGGCGCCTGCACCATGACTTCACGCATAGCGGACGGCTGAACCCGCTTGAGCGCTTCGAAGAAATCGTCGCGCGTGACTTTAAGGCTTTCAAGAACTTCGGTTGGGATCGTACCGCTCGCCAAGTCGATTTTCGGCATGATACGGCGCACCGCCTCAATCGCAGCCTCCCGTGTCAGCGAGGCCAGATCAGCTCCGACGAAGCCATAAGTTGTGCGGGCGAGTTCCTTCAAATCAACCCGCGGTCCAAGTGGCATGCCGCGCGTGTGAATAGCCAGAATCTCGCGGCGACCACTTTCGTCCGGCACGCCAACGATTATCTCACGGTCAAAACGGCCTGGACGGCGCAACGCCTCGTCAATTGCCTCTGGCCGGTTTGTGGCTGCGATCACGACAAGGTTGGTGCGCGGTTCAAGCCCGTCCATCAATGTGAGCAACTGCGCCACCAACCGTTTTTCGGCCTCGCCATGCACCTGGTCGCGTTTCGGCGCGATCGAATCAATCTCGTCAATAAACAGGATAGACGGCGCAGCCTTGGTCGCGGCCTCGAATATCTCGCGCAGCTTCTTCTCCGATTCGCCATAGGCCGAACCCATGATTTCGGGACCATTGATTAAGAAAAACTCCGCCTCGCTCTCATTGGCCACCGCGCGAGCAAGCCGTGTCTTGCCAGTGCCGGGCGGGCCATGCAGCAACACGCCGCGTGGCGGGTCAACGCCCAGCCGCGTGAACAATTCGGGATAGCGCAGGGGAAGCTCCACCATCTCGCGCAATTGCTTGATAGTGTCGCCCATGCCTCCCAAGTCATCATACGTCACATCGGCACGGCGTCCCTCTTTGGCTTCCGCAAATTCGGCGCGCAATTCAACCTCGGTATCGTTGTCGATATGCACAATGCCCTTGGGCACAGTCGACACGACCGTCAGGCGGATTTCCGCCAGAGCAAAGGCAGGCGCCGCCAGCATCTGCCGCAGTTGCGGCGGCATATCGTCAGGTGCCACGCGTTGCTGCCCATGCGTTGCAACCACATCGCCCGCCACCACAGGCCGCCCAAGAAAGCTACGCTTCAAAGCTTGCGAAGGCCCTTCAAGACGGATTTCCCGCTGCGCTGGCGCAAACACGACCTTGGTAGCGGCCTTTGATACAACCTTGCGGACCTCCACATAATCTCCCGCGCCCACCCCAGCATTTGCACGTTGAAGGCCGTCAATGCGAACGACCTCAAGACCTTCATCTTCCGGATAAGGATCAACTGCACGAGCAGCGGTGTTGCGCTTCCCAACGATTTCTATCACGTCACCTTGCGCAATATTGTTTGCCGCCATGAACTGGTGCGACATGCGCGCAAGCCCCCGGCCTGAATCTTCAAGCTTGGCGTTTGCTACCTGCAATTTTGGCGATTTGGATTTGGGCGACATTGGCTGCCTCATCATTGTTAAGACACCAAAATAGGCGCTGTTCCCGAAATTGCGACACTGATTACCGGAATTTGGGCAAAAAAAAGGGCCGACCGAAGTCGACCCTTAAAAAGTCTTTAGGAGAGGATGCCTATAAGGCTTTTCCCGTATGGCGATATTTCATTTATTGTGCAAGTGCGAACAGTGCAATAGCTGTTGCAAATGATGCAACTACAAATTACAGGTTTATGCTGAATTCCGCGACATTTGCACGATCGCGTAAGCAAACAGGTTTTGTTGCAGTGCGACAAAATGAGGAGATGATATGCGCAGATTACCGCCATTACGTTCGCTCGAAGCGTTTCTGCGCGTCGCCAAACTTGGCTCCGCCAAAGCCGCTGCAAGCGAACTCGCATTGTCACCGCCTGCACTTAGCCGCCGGATCAAGGCGCTTGAAGACTTTATTGGCAAATCACTTTTTGACCGCCGTGCTCAAGCTATGGTCATCAATGCCGACGGTGAGGCTTTGCTGGCCGCCGTTGAACCTGCGATGGACGCCATGGCAGAGGCTGTTGACGAGCTTGCCGGTCGTGGCGGGGAATATCGCCTGCGCCTGGGGCTATTGCCGCTTTTTGGCTCACAACGGCTGATTCCGCGCTTGCCTGAACTGCGCAAAGCGTTTCCCAAGCTTCATATCGATGTCGACACCTCTGGCCATGCCGAGAATCTGCTTGGTGACGTAGTGGACGCAGCGATCATTATCGCCGCTGAGGTCGATCCGAAGCTCTACAGCGTCCGGCTCGACCGCAATCTCGTTTATGCAATCGCTTCCGAAAAATGGGCGAAGGAGCATAATGTCGCAAAACCGGAAGATTTGTCGAAGCATACCGTCATGGTCCACAGCGATATGCCCATGATATTCGACGCCTGGCGGCAAGCCATGGGCGTTCCGCGTCTGAAGCCAGCAGCAGTCGACAGCCTGGACAGTGGCGCATTGATGCTTGAGGCCGCTGCCAATGGCCTTGGCGTTGCCATCATGCACGGAAGCCATTTCTCCGACGCCCGCGATCCGCGCCTGACACGGCTGTTCGATGCGGAAGTTGAAAGCCCGTACAGCTATTATTTCGTCTGCCGCCCGCGCGCACTTAAGCAACGCGCCGTCAAGATTTTCCACGATTGGTTGTTAAAGTCGGGCGTATAAAAAAAGGGCCGGAAAGTCCGACCCTTTTTCAAAAGTTCACGTGGAGATGTTTAGCTCTTGCAGGTTTGAGCGCCTTTGCCAGCAAGCTTTACGTTGATCTGATCACCGCTACCGGAAAGCGAGCTTTCACCATCAGCCGAGGTCAATGGACCTGCAGGCTCTGCTGCAGCGGTTGCATCAGCGGCTGGCACTTCTGCCTTCGGCGCGGTCACGCGAACAGCAATGGCAGATTTTTCGCCAACGCGAATATCCGCAGCCTCGTTTTTGCCGAGGAAGTCAACATAAAGGATTGTATTGTCGGCGCAGCGATAGGTGCCAGTCGCAGTGATTGCAGGTGGCAATTCGATGTCAGCGGCAGGTGTAGCAGCCGTTTCGGCAGCGTTTTCAGCTGTCGCAGGGGTTTCAGATGAGTTGCACGCAGCCAAAGCAAGCAAGGACAACGGGGCGAGTAGGATGAGGTTTTTTGTCATAGGCACCGCCTTTGCCGCAGCGCAGCATAATTGTGAAGTGAATTTAGGGCCAAATGGTCGATAATTTCGATGGAGCGAAGCACTTGACCCCATGGGCGGTGGGCGTCATTGCAGTTGTATGACTCAAGACGTAGCCGACATGAATTTCGAACAGGCGCTGCGTGCGCTTGAAGATATCGTCCATAAGTTGGAAAGTGGCGAAGCGCCGTTAGATGAATCCATCGCGCTGTACGAACGCGGCAATGCCTTGCGGGCCTTGTGCCAGCAGAGGCTCGATACGGCAAAGGCGCGCATCGAAGCCATTACGCTCGGGCCCGATGGAGCGCCCGCGGGTACAACCTCCTTCGATGCTGGATAAGCATCATGGCTGCGCAACCATCATTGTTACAGGATTCGCTGGCCCAAATCGCGTTCGACATTGATCAGCAATTTGACGTACTTTTGCAATTGCCAGGTGATGCGCGGGACCGCCTGTATGCGGCCATGCGACATGCCGCAATTGGCGGTGGCAAGCGTCTCCGGCCGTTACTTGTCACCGCAACTGCAGCGCTGTTCCATGTGGATCGTGCAGTGGCTTTACGCGTAGGCACGGCGGTCGAGGCCATCCATGTGTACTCGTTAGTGCATGACGACTTGCCTTGCATGGATGATGATGACATGCGCCGCGGCAAACCAACGGTGCACCGCGCGTTCGATGATGCCACCGCGGTTCTGGCAGGCGATTCCCTTCATGCTTTGGCCTTCGAGATTTTGGCGAGTTCGCAAACACACACGGACCCGTTCATTCGCGGCGAGTTGGTGTCGACTCTAGCACTGGCCAGCGGTCCGGAAGGCATGGCGGGTGGCCAGATGATGGACATAGAGGCCGAAAAGTCAGCGTTTGACCTACAAACCGTCATGCGCCTGCAAGCACTCAAGACCGGCGCGCTTATTGCCGCCAGTGTCGAGATGGGCGCGATATTGGGACACATCCCACCCGAGGGCCGCACGCATCTGCGCGGTTACGCACGCGACATTGGCCTCGCCTTCCAGATTGCCGATGACATCATGGACGTAGAAGGCGATCCAGAACTCGCAGGCAAGGCACTTCAAAAGGACGCGGCAGCCGGCAAGGGCACTTTTGTTTCGCTGATGGGTCTTGAGCGCGCCAAGCAGCAGGCCGATATGTTGGTACAACAGGCCAATGAACATCTGTCTACTTATGGCTCGGAAGCCGATCTTTTGCGTGCGATTGCGAATTACATCACCGAGAGGGATCGCTAAATGACTCACCGAATTGGCGTGTATCCCGGCACTTTTGATCCCATCACCTTGGGCCATATGGACATCATCCGGCGGGGCGCAACACTAGTGGATGAACTTATCATTGGCGTAACCACGAACGCAGCAAAATCACCCATGTTTTCCGATGATGAGCGGATCGCCATGGTCGAGCGCGAAGTCGCGAGCATCGGTTCAGCTCATATTCGCGTTGTCGGGTTTAACTCATTGTTGATGGATTTTGCCGAAGCCCAAGGCGCAAGCACCGTCATTCGAGGCATTCGCGGCGTCACTGATTTCGAATATGAATATCAACTCACGGGCATGAACCGCCAGTTGAACGATCGCGTTGAAACATTGTTTTTGATGGCTGACGTCTCGCTACAACCAATCGCGTCGCGACTGGTGAAGGAAATTGCCATTTACGGCGGCGAAATAGGGAAGTTTGTAACGCCCGCCATTCGGGCAGAAGTGGTTGCCCGGGTGCAGAAGATTAAGGGAAAAGCGGCTTAGCCGCCAAGACTTTCAAGCAAGATCGCAACCATCAACCCTAATGCCGTTGCGACGCCTGCGAGATGATGATCTTCCTTAAACGCTTTAGGGAACACTTCCGTCGCCAACGACGCAACCACCGCCCCTGCCGCAATGCAGCGGATTGCTGCCAATACATTTGGATGGACTCCCTCAAGCGTAAAATAGCCAAGCATGGCAGCGGCGGCGAGCAAGACCGTGGCCCCACCCCATAAGGCAAAAATCGTAAGTGCCTTCATCCCACCTTTCTTCATCCCCCGCGCACCGCCCGCTGCTTCGGGAATGTTTGACAATAGAATCGCGCCTGCCAACGCGGCGACTTCGGCAACCGACGTACCAATAAGCGCAACGCCCAAAGCCAGATTTTCCGGGACGCCGTCGAAGGTGATCGCGGCTAACAGCCCTACCCCCTCGTCCGACTTTAACTTTTCATCTATCCAATAATCAGCCGCCGAAAACAGTGCCGCGCCCACTGCCAACGCTCCCATTGCAACCCATAAGCTGCCATCCTTCACCGATGGTTCGACAAGTTCGGTGATCACCGACATGATCAGTGCGCCGCCTGCGACCGCGACCAAGAAGCCCTCTGTCCGGTCAGACAGCTTTCCGTATACGCCCCAACAGGCTCCAGCCAGCAATGCGGCAGAGACAGTAACTATGACGACGATAAGAGTGATCATAGGTGCTAAATCGGCTTGCGCCGTTTTCGTGCCCCAACATCCGTAGCCTGTGGTAATTCCAGATATTCCTCCGGCACATAAATCGCATATGTTGCCAGCCGGATTTCACGGACAAACTGAAACAGGCACGCCGATAACAATGCCAGTGCCAACATGAACAATGCTACCGCGACCCAAGCGGCAGACGTGTTGGTCAGGCCAAGCACAAACAGCGCGACAATCATGATACACACTGAAATAGCGGAAAGAACCGCGAACAAAATCGACGATCCAACGACGCGCATACGCTTTTCGATAATCCGCAATTCACGTACCACCCGTTCATGCGCCGTACCGTCTGTTTCGGTATATTGGCGCTGCAAATCGCGTGACCGGTCAACGATACGCGACAGCCGGCCAGTCAACACATTGAGCAGGCTGCCCACAGCGACCAGCAGGAAAGCCGGGGTCAATGCCGTCTGCAAAACCGAGATAACTGCGGCCAAGTCAGGACCGAATTTACCGTCCAATCTGCTTCTCCGCCGCCAACAACCGCAAATCTGTCTTCAATAATTTGCCAATATGGCTGCGCGGCATCTCGTCGATGGTATAGAGCACCGAAATCCTCTGCGTTTTACCTAACTGCCCATTGACCCGTTCTAAAATGATATCCGGCGACACCGATTCATCCTGCAGCCGCACGAACCCAACGGGCGTTTCCCCCCAAGCTTCCGACGGCATGCCCACCACCGCCGCTTCGGCCACTTCGGGCTGTTCTTCCAACAATTCCTCAAGATCCTTGGGGTAGATATTGAAGCCACCGGAAATAATCATGTCCTTTGCGCGCCCCACGATGGATACGAAGCCGTCTTCATCGACTATGCCGATATCGCCAGTTTTCAGCCAGATGTTACCATCCTCGTCACGCCATTCCATTTCGCGCGTCTTGTCTGGCTGGTTTTTGTAACCGGACATCATGGTCGGCGAGCGACCCGTCAATATGCCCCTGGAACCGGATGGCAGGCGACTGTCTTCGTCGTCCAAGACAATCAGTTCATGACCCGTGACGGGTTGCCCGACGGTGTGCAACTTGTCCGGATGGTGGTGGGCCTGCAACATGCAGACTACGCCCCCTTCGGTCATGCCATAAATCTCGACCAGTCCGCCTGACCAACGCTTCAAGACTTCCGCCTTCAACTCGGCAGCAAACGGCGCGCTTGTGCAGAATTTGACGATAAAACTGCTCAGATCATAACTCCCGAAATCGGGATGCGCCAACAAGCGTTGATATTGGACAGGCACGAGCATGGTGTGGGTGGTATGGTCGGTCTGCGCATGGCCAAGATAAGCAAGTGCATCAAACTTCTCCATGATCCGCGCAAAGCCGCCATGGCACATCGTGGGCAGGAAAACCGCCAATGTTGTGTTCGAATATAAGGGCGTCGACACCAATGACCGCGTGTCGCGACTGTAGATCGATTTGAACCCACCTGCCATCTGGTGCCAGCGCATGCCGTGCGAATGAATGATACCCTTTGGCGTTCCCGTTGTTCCGCTGGAGTAAATGATGTTGAACGGATCGGTCGCAGCGGGCGGCGTCGCTACAAACTGTGCACCTTCTTGCGCCATCCACTCCGTCAAACGTGGATAATCACCAACGGACTTGTCCAGCATAACGATTTTGACATCGCCTAATGCGACCCCGTCCAAGTCTGCCAATTTCGCGGCATCTACGAAAAGATGCATGGCCCCTGAGTCTCTGAGCATCGCGGCCAACTGCGCTGGTGCTGCTGATGTTGTGAGCGGCGCTGCGCAGCCTCCTGCGCGAATTGCTGCAAGATATACCAAAGCATATTGAACGTTGCTGGTTCCCAATATGGCAACTGCCTGACCGTGATGAAGCCCGTCGCGTTGAAGCTGTGCAGCTATGCGCGCTGTTAACTGCTCCACATCGAGCCACGTTAGCTCGCTGCTGCTGTCAGCAAGCGCCCGGGTATCGGGCTTCTCGTCGGCCCAAGCGCCAATGAGTGCACTGAAGTCACCGAATGATTTTTCAAGTTCAGACTCTATATGCATTACGATTTCATCTCCTGAGCCTCTGCTTTAGCCGATGATTTAGCGGGATATTGAAAAGTTTCATTGCCTATTTTTCGATGGCAATATTGGGACGGCAAATCACGTTGACACCAACCACAAAAGATTGTGGAAAAATAGCTGTTTTTGGCCGCTTTTCCTTGGGTTTCTTGGGGTTTCCGCCTATGGTCCGCTGATGACTGATGAAACACCGGAAAACCCGCAAAATAACCCCTCTGCGGACAGCGCAGCAAACCCCAATCAGAACGAATATGGTGCCGACAGTATCAAGGTTCTGAAGGGCCTCGACGCAGTGCGCAAGCGGCCGGGCATGTATATTGGCGATACAGACGACGGCAGCGGCTTGCACCATATGGTGTTCGAGGTATCAGATAACGCGATTGATGAAGCGCTGGCAGGACATTGCGACCTGGTGCTGATCGAATTGAACCCTGATGGGTCGGTCTCTGTCGAGGACAATGGCCGCGGCATCCCGACCGGTATGCACAAGGAAGAGGGCGTTTCAGCAGCTGAAGTCATCATGACTCAGTTGCACGCAGGCGGCAAATTCGAGAACACGTCCGACGACAATGCCTACAAGGTTTCAGGCGGATTGCATGGCGTTGGCGTGTCGGTGGTAAATGCGCTGTCGGAGTTCCTTGAACTTACGATCTGGCGTGAAGGCAAAGAGCATTGGATGCGTTTTGAGCATGGCGATGCCGTTGGACCTCTCGTTGTTCGCGGTGACGCGCCTGTGGTTGATGGCAAGCCCAAAAAGGGCACGCGCGTGACCTTCATGGCGTCAACCAATACGTTCAAGAACGTGCTGGAATTCGATTTCGACAAGCTTGAGCATCGCTATCGCGAGCTGGCGTTCCTGAACTCGGGCGTTCGCATCTTGCTGCGTGACAACCGGCATTCCGATGTCAAAGAACATGACCTCTATTACGAAGGCGGCATCGGCGCTTTCGTGAAATATCTCGATCGCAACAAGGCTGCATTGCTGGCGGAACCCATTACGATTACGTCGCATCGCGATGGGATTGCGATCGATGTCGCGCTTGAGTGGAACGACAGCTATTACGAAAATGTATTGTGCTTCACCAACAACATCCCACAGCGTGACGGCGGCACCCATTTGGCGGCGTTCCGTTCCGCGCTGACTCGCACGTTGAACAACTACGCCGAAAAATCGGGAGTGTTGAAAAAGGAAAAGGTAACGCTGACGGGCGATGACATGCGTGAAGGCCTGACTGCCATCGTGTCGGTGAAGTTGCCTGATCCTAAATTCTCTTCGCAAACTAAGGACAAGCTGGTCTCGTCCGAAGTGCGCCAGCCGCTCGAAAGCCTGATGGCCGACCGGATGAGCGAATGGCTTGAGGAAAATCCCGGCCATGCACGCACCGTCATTCAAAAGGTGATTGATGCAGCCGCCGCACGCGAAGCCGCACGCAAGGCGCGTGAGGCCAGCCGCAAATCAGTAATGAGCGTTGCATCCTTGCCCGGCAAACTTGCCGACTGTCAGGAAAAAGACCCCGCCAAGTCCGAACTGTTCCTGGTCGAAGGTGACTCCGCAGGTGGATCGGCCAAGCAAGGCCGCGACCGCCATTATCAGGCGATTTTGCCATTGAAGGGTAAAATCCTGAACGTCGAACGTGCGCGATTTGACCGAATGCTCTCGTCGAAAGAAGTCGGTACGCTGATTCAAGCCATGGGCACTGGTATTGGCCGTGAAGATTTCAACATCGAGAAACTGCGTTATCACAAGATTGTGATTATGACCGACGCTGATGTCGATGGTTCGCACATCCGTACTCTATTGCTTACTTTCTTCTACCGGCAGATGCCCGAGATCATCGAAAACGGGCATCTGTTTATTGCGCAGCCACCTTTGTACAAAGTCGCAAAGGGCCGTAGCGAAATCTACGTCAAGGACGACAAGGCACTCGACGACCATTTGGTCGAGCTTGGCTTGGGCGGTGTCGTTCTGGAAGGTGCTGGCGGACAGCGCGCTGGGGCCGATTTGGGCGCACTGGTCGACCATGCGCGCCGTATGCGCAGCCTGATGGCATTTGTGCCGCGCCGTTATGATCCGACTATTGTTGAGGCTATGGCGCTAACGGGCGCACTTGACCCTGAGACAACCGACCGCACCGCCGCCGTAGCCAAGGCAGCAGCCTGGATGGGCGCGCAAGACGTCGAAGGCAAATGGTCCGGCCGTGTGTCCGAAGACGGCGGCTATCATTTCGAACGCCTCTGGCGCGGTGTGACCGATCATCACATCATCGAAGCCGCGTTCCTGATGTCTGCCGAAGCGCGCAAATTGCACAAGCTGGCAAGCGAAGAGACAGCAAGCTACGAGACACCGGCGCGACTGTTAAAAGTGACCGCCGTGACCGCGGCCGATACAGTTGAAGAAGCTGATGCAGATGCGGAAACCGGCGATGCCGTCGGCGATCAGGTAAAGCGCGCAACGACTGCGGTTAGCGTCGGCAACAAGGGCGCTATCACGCGTCCGTCCGAGTTACTTGATGCCATTTTAGTTGCAGGCCGCAAGGGACTGTCTATTTCCCGATACAAGGGTCTTGGCGAAATGAACGCCGAGCAATTGTGGGAAACCACGCTTGATCCCGATCACCGCTCGCTATTGCGTGTTGAGATTGATCAGGCGGATCTTGCGGACGACATCTTTACCAAGTTGATGGGCGAAGTCGTTGAACCACGGCGTGATTTCATCGTCGAAAATGCGCTTAATGTCGCCAATCTCGACGTTTAACTTCCCGACTCAGTAACCTTAGGTTTTCGGATAGCCGCAAGTTCTGGGCAACACATCGCTTGGCCATTGGAGTCGTGAAATCGATTGTATATGCGCTTTGCCTCTTGGGGAACCATTATGCACAGACGCAGTTTTTTCATGTTGGCGCTGTTGGCGCTGCCCGTGTTGGCGCAGGCTGGTGACAATCGCGTTGAGATTGGTACTGGCATTGCGAGCTATTATGGCGTCGAACTGGACGGAAACCGCACGGCAAGCGGCGAACGCTTTGACCCTGGCGCTTTGACTGCTGCCCATCGCACCTTGGCGTTCGGCAGCAGAGTCGCAGTCACCAATCTTGCCAATGGTCAGGAAGTCGTTGTCCGAATCAACGACCGCGGCCCTTGGGGAAAATCACGTATCGTTGATGTGTCTTTCGCCGCCGCAAGGCAGCTAGATATGCACCGCAGCGGAACTGCAAAGGTGAAGCTGGAGCTGCTCGACTAACCAAGCGCAGCGCGTTGCCATTCGGGCAGATCAAGGTGCGCCATATCTTCTACACGGCGAAGTTCCACCGACAGACCCATATCCGGATAGGCACAGCGCTGACGGCCAAGATCGGCCTTATCCAGCGGCACGACCACAATCCGTCGATTTACCTTCTGCCGCCAGTTCATCCGCGCGGTGTTTTCTTGCCCTACATAACAACCTTTCGAAAAGGACACGCCGTTTAACTCGGCTGCATTCGCCTCAAGCCATAAGGTTTGCTCGCTTCCAAGTTCAGCCACACCTTCTGCGATACCTAGCGCTAGGCGATGGGCGCGAAATGCGGCGCTGACGTCCACATCATCCGCCGCAATTGCGCCAAGCGAGCGCCTGCCAAGATCAGGATGTCGCGGGTCGCCGCTGCCTGCTGCGCTCCAAAAGACGCCAGTTGCAGGGTCCACGGCAATCAATATCTTGCGCCGAAGCCGGTACATGGAAAGCCTCCGAACAAGCGCGTCTGCCTGCTCACTCTCGCAATCAATCAGGACATCATCGCCATCGGCCCACAAAATAAAATCGAACAGTGCCTTGCCTTGCGGGCTTAACAGGCCCGCCCATAATGGCATTTCCGTCGTGGTATCCTGGGTCACAAGGCCTTGCAAAAACTGACGTACATCCTCGCTTGCATCGATAGGAGAAAGGCGAATGATGTTGCGATCGAACAGGCGGGTATTTGGCATAGGTGACAGATAGGGTGGTGGGCGCTTAAAGGGAAGCCATGAACGATCAGACGATTCTTTCCATCCGCCATCCCGATGACTGGCATGTCCATTTGCGCGATGGCGCCGTGATGCGAAGCGTCGTGCCTTACACGGCAAATCAGTTTGCACGTGCTATTGTCATGCCCAACCTGTCGCCACCGGTCACGACCGTTGAAGCTGCCGCCGCCTACCGCGACCGGATATTGGCCGCCGTGCCGCAAGGGATAAGCTTTACGCCGCTGATTACAGCCTACCTGACTGACTCAACCGACGGACAAGAACTGGCGCGTGGCTTTGGTGAGGGCGTGTTCACGGCAGCAAAATTATACCCGGCACATGCAACCACCGGCAGCGCGCACGGCGTTACCAACGTCGCCAACATCATGCCCGCACTTGAGCATATGGCGCGTATTGGCATGCCATTGCTCATCCATGGCGAAGTAACCGATTCACATGTCGATATATTCGACCGGGAGGCGGTGTTTATCGAACAGACGCTGTCAAAACTGGTCAACGACTTGCCCGAACTGCGGATCGTGTTTGAACATATCACGACCGCAGATGCCGTCGCCTTTGTCGGTGAAAACAGCGATAATATCGCCGCCACTATCACGCCACAGCATTTGCACATCAACCGCAATGCGATGTTTGCAGGCGGCATTCGCCCGCACGCCTATTGCTTGCCTGTCGCCAAGCGCGAGGTGCATCGGCTTGCCCTGCGCAAGGCCGCAACATCGGGCAACGAAAAATATTTCCTTGGCACCGATAGCGCGCCACATGACAAATCGGCGAAAGAAAGCGCCTGTGGCTGCGCCGGGATCTTCAACGCCCCATTTGCGATGGAAAGCTACGCTGCCGTCTTTGAAGAGGAAGGCGCGCTCCACAAGCTTGAAGCTTTTGCGTCAGAAAATGGGCCGCGATTTTACCGCCTACCGCTAAATGAAGATCGCGTAACGCTTGAGCGTGTCAATACACCAGTGCCCGAGCTTCTTGAACTGGACGGGGTTTCAATTGTGCCATTCCACGCCGGTGAAACGCTACGCTGGCGGTTCAGGGCCTAAGCCTTGCTTGTCCGATAGGTCTTGATCGCATCGGCGCAGAATATCGCGATGCTGACCCAGATCAGGATGAAACAGGCAAGCTTGGTCGTGCTCAACGGTTCGCCATAGACATAGACGCCCAGCAAAAACGCGATCGAGGGCGCGATATACTGCACGAAACCAAGGCTAGCGTAGCTCATCCGCCGCGCCGCCGTTGCAAACATCAACAACGGGATTGCCGTGACCGCGCCGGCGAGGATTAACAGGCCTGTGGTCGTCACGTCATCACCAAAGCCGCCAGTGCCTGCCTGCGCATACCAAAGCACCGCGCCAAGCGATAAGGGCGCAAGCAAAGTCGTTTCAATAGCGAGCCCTGGTACGGAACCAACGGGCGTTATCTTGCGGATGAGCCCGTAAAGCCCAAAGCTGAAAGCCAAAGATACCGACACCCATAACGTATCGAGTGCATCTCCAATGAGGATGGCAACGCCGACGGCTGCGACCGCAACGGCTACCATCTGCAATGGACGAAGGCGCTCGCCCAGAAACAGGCGTCCCAGAAGAACATTCACCAACGGGTTTAAATAATATCCAAGGCTCGCCGCCAATATGTGATCCGTGGACACGGCCCAAATGTAGATCAACCAGTTGACTGCGATTAGTGTCGCCGACGCGAGCAGGTTACGCAGATGCGCCTTGTGCCGGAAAATAGCAGCGTATTCGCCTAGCTGATTGCGAAACGCCATGATGACGAGAAGTAACGGTATCGACCATAAAATCCGCTGCGCCACGATGGCTATCGGCGGAACATGGCTCAACAGCTTGAAATACACGGGCACGAAGCCCCAGATCAGATAGGCCGATATGGCGTAAGGCAGGCCGCTGGGCTGTGCGGTTTCTTTATTGTCTACCATGTTTTGTAGCGCCTGCCCTCAACGGGGGTCAGATAATCCCGCCGCCAATCCAGAGACGTAAAGCGCAAATCGCCATCACCACGAGACAGAAATTCCGGCCGCCGTTTTTCTCGGAGATAAACCCGAACACTGCGCCCACTCCAGCGATCAGGATGATCAGCCAGTTTAGCCATCCAAGCAGCGGGATAAACCCGATGAAAGCCAGAACGAGGGCGATGAGACCCAGAATGAACGCGATGATATTTGCCATCGGTGGACTGTGGCGCGTTTTCGGAGCCGTGGCAAGTAGAGGCGTTCGCTACATTTTTGTGTTGTACCAATTTGCCGCCCGTCAAACACGACTCACCGTTCCCGCAAGGCCTGTGCAAGTGCCGTTCATCAAAGCTTGTCGAAGTATGGTGGGTCAAATTGCAAATTAGGAGCAAGAATATGAAAAGCGCAATTATGGCCCTTGCTGCTGCTAGCTTGGTGGTCCCCGCTTCTGCGGTGTTAGCTGATCCACCCCGCCACGCCAAAGCATGGGGGTATAAAGACAAAAAGGGCCGGGCTTATGAACGCGGCTATCGTGAAGGCCGCCGCGACGCGCGCCGGATTAACGCTGATACCCGGGTGTGGCGCGGCGACGATGGTCGTTATTACTGCAAGCGTGATGACGGAACTACGGGACTGATTATTGGTGCTGCAGTCGGTGGCCTTGCGGGCAATGAAATTGCTGGCCGAGGCGACAAGACGCTCGGAGCGATCTTGGGTGCCGCTGGCGGCGCATTATTGGGCCGTGAAATTGACCGCAGCAATTATCGTTGCCGCTGATCATTTGCAGCAAAAAATGACAAGAGGCTCAGCCTGTTTCCAGACTGAGCCTCTATGCCCCCATTAACTTTTAAACTCTCAGCGCCACTGGTCGAGGCCCTTATAGTCGATATCCACGACGCGGCCCTGTTCAACGGTGCATACAAACCGCCCCTTGTCATAACCGCGCCCGTAGGCATTGCGGTCATAGCGGTTATTACGATCATTACCGTAAGCGTTGTAACCACGGCCACCATCTTGAACGACCACATTACCCTTCACGCGATAGCCGTAACGTGTGCGCTGAATATCCCGGATTTGCGTGACATCTGAACGGCTATAGCCATTTGCCCAGCGTTCAACATTGGCAACACATTGGTTTACCGCATTACGGCTGTTTCCGCCGCGATATGCATTGGGATAGCCAGCCCGATTATAGTTATAATTGCCGCCATCATAATAACGGTCATTATTGCCACCGGAGAGCACAGCGGCCAAACCACCGAGCACAACGGCCCCTGCAATAATCTCGCCGGCACTTATCCCGTCGCGGTCGCGGTCGTAACGATCACGCGCTTGGGCGGGGGCGGCAACGCTAACCAAAGCTGCAGCAGCAGCTCCGGCTCCAAGCAAGCTTTTGGTCATAAATTTCATCTTCAGTCTCCTTGTCGGTCGCAGTCATTTCTGGCCGATGAAGACGAGTTAGCCGATTCGGTTTGACCGGATGCTGAATTGACTTGTCAGCATCCGTTCATCTAAATCGACATTTTTATGAACAATTATTCCGTTAGAGTAAGCCCCGTCCATTTCGCAAGAAACGCGTAAATGTCGGAATATTCGTCAATGACCTTGTCCGTTGGCTTGCCGGATCCATGCCCGGCACGGCTTTCAATCCGAATGATTTTAGGTTTGCTTCCGGTGTCTGCCGCCTGAAGGGCGGAGATATATTTGAAGCTATGACCCGGCACCACGCGATCGTCTGTGTCAGCGGTCGACACGATAATTGCAGGATAATCGACACCTGATTTGATGTTGTGATAGGGCGAATAGGTCATCTGCATTTTGAAATCGGCTTCCTTGCCTGGATAGCCATAATCATCGACCCAGTAACGGCCAGCAGTGAACCGATCAAAGCGGACCATGTCCATAACGCCGACGGCGGCATGTCCTGCCGCAAACAGGTCAGGGCGCTGGTTCAATGATGCGCCAACCAAAAGCCCGCCATTGGAGCGGCCTTCGATTGCGATTTTGCCCTTGGCCGAAATGCCATTGGCAATCAGATATTCCGCGGCTGCAGCAAAATCGTCGAAGACGTTTTGCTTGTTCATAAGGCGGCCCGCATCATGCCATGGCTTGCCATATTCGCCGCCGCCTCGGATGTTCGCGAGTGCAAACACACCGCCAGATTGCAACCATGCCATGCGCGTTGCCGAATAGGTCGGCGTCTGCGAAATGTTGAACCCGCCATAGGAATATAGCAAAGTTGGCGCGCCTTGGGACAGGTCGAGGTCCTTTTTGTGGACGATGAACATCGGGATTTTCGTGCCGTCTTTTGAGGGGTAGAAAACCTGGCTCACAGCAAAATCTTGCGGGTTAAAGCTCAATTTTGGCTGCGCAAATGGCGCTGACGTTCCGCTGCTGCTGTCAAAGCGGTACACGGCACCGGGCTGACTGAAACTTGAAAAGCCATAAAATGTTTCGGGGTCGCCGGGCGTGCCCGAAAAGCCGCTGGCGGTGCCAATTGCATTCAGCTTGATTTCCTGCACGGGCTGGCCAGCAAGATCGGTCATCAGCGCCATCGACTTGGCGTCCTTGATGTACGAAAGAATTAGGCGATTACCAACGATCTGGGCGCGCGATAACGTCTCTTCACGCTCTGGTATAACATCAGCGAACTTGGGCGTCCTTGTTCCAAGATCGACAGTAACGACCTTCAACTTTGGTGCATCCTTGTTGGTAGTGAACCACAATGTATTGCCCATGCCTTCGATAAGGCCCCAGTCATGCTCCAAACCCTTGACCAAAGGCTGCGCTTTCCAGGTCGGGTTTTTGCCAAGCGGCATAACATGGAGTTCATATTTCTCATCCGTGCCCGACGAGGTGGTAATCACCGCCCATTTGCCGTCATGCGTCACTTGGGCGCTATGCCCATATTCGGGCTTGTCGGGCGTCGCGTAAATCGCTTTGTCTTCGGACTGCGGCGTGCCGATCTTGTGATAGTAAACCGTCTGGTTGTAATTCAGCTGCTGAAACGCCGCGCCTTCTTGTGGCTCAGCAAAGCGCGAATAGAGAAATCCTTCATTGCCTACCCAGCTGATGTTCGTGAATTTGGCCCATTTAATTTCGTCCGACAGGACTTTGCCCGTCGCGGTATCAAGCACCTTGATCGTGCGCCAGTCAGAGCCGCCATCCTGAATGGCATAAGCGAGCAGTTTGCCATTTTTCGAAGGCACCCAGCTATCAAGCGCAGTCGCGCCATCCTTTGCCCAGCCGTTCGGGTCAAGCAGCACGCGGTCAGCGCCCGTGAGACCCTTGCGGACATATAACACCGACTGGTTCTGAAGCCCGTCATTCTTGTTGAAAAAATAATAGCCACCAGCTTTTTCCGGCAGGCCAAAGCGCTCATAATCAAACAGCTTCTTCATGCGGTCAGCAAGGATCTTCTTGCCTGGCAAAGTCTCCAAATATGCATCGGTCACCGCGTTTTGCGATGTCACCCAATTTGCGACTTCGGCGTTGACGCGGACATCATCTTCAAGCCAGCGATATGGGTCAGCAACCTTCACACCGAACTGTTCATCGACGACATTGACGGTCGTGGTCTTTGGATAAGTCAGCTCGGCTGTGACGTCGGCAGTTGCCGCGCCCTTCGCTACGGCCATGGACGAAATTGGCGTCATCATGATCGCAGCCCCAAGCAAAAGTGCACTTCGCATAATTTCATTTCCCCAGCTCTCAAAAAATTTGTTTCCCGACTATAACGTCGGTTAATGAACGCCAACTATCTCCGGCGTCGCCCGCCTGTTTATTTCGTATTCTTGTCGAAATCATTCGGTCAGCTGACGCTCGGCCAGCAATATTGCGCCGGTCATGCACGCGGCAAACAATATTCCTTCAAGTCCGCCAGTCGCCATCTGGCTGATCGGGCCAAATCCACTTTCTCCGAACAACGCGCCGATCTGGTCAAGCCGCAGCCTGGATTGCGGAAGGACTTCAGCCAGTGCATTCAAACTGCCACCAAGTAGTTGCCCGCCAGCAACAGGGATAGCCACGCCAGCGACCGCCCCCATAGCCGCCGCTGGAAGCATTCTGCACAACAATGTCTGTGTGGGTGGAGTGCGACTGCCCAACCATAGGCCAAGCCCCACAGCACCGCCCAGAACGGCCCCCTCAAGCGCGCCTGTGATATGGGCAGGCGACTGCCCTAGCAGCAAGTGAAAAGCATCCAGCCCAAGCAGCTTCACTATGCCGCCGATGACGAAACCACCGGCCGCACCGCCCAGGATTGTGAACGCGCCATAACCGGATTTGAATAGGCCTGCCGCCGCCATGCCGAAACTGACCCCCGCCGCGCCGATCAGCGCGATCAGGACAGTGAGCGCGGTAAGCACAAGGACAATCGATGCGCCGCCCATGCCCTGGAACCCGCCGGAAAATCCATAGAATACCCCGCCAAGCAGCCCGGCAACGCCGCCGCCTACGATTCCCGCTCCGCCTAACGCCCAAAACCTTCGCCAATCGGACTTTGACGCGATTGCCAAACGCGCGGCTGGCATTGCATCACCGACAACAACCGCCGCAATGAAACGATAGCCATGCTTTGGAACCGTCTCGATAAAGCTGGGCCGCGCGGCGTCATCATCAAGCGCGCGGCGCAGACTGCGAATACATTGCGTCAGAGCCTCGTCCGTGACCGGCACCCCCCGCCAGACATCATCCATGAACTTGTCCTTGGGCACGAGGCCGCCCGCGTTTCTGACCAGCAGTACCAGCGCGTCGAAATAGCGACTGGAGACATCCAAGGCTGCGCCATCGCGGCAGAGCAACCTGCTTTCTACATCAAGCGTGAAGCGGCCGAAACGAAAGCTATCTGATTTCATTTTTCACCAAATGCTGATGTCCTGCTCATGCTTGCAATGTCGCATCGCTGTACGTGCATAGCCTCCATCTCCTGAAAAGGGCAGTGTTATGACTATCGCCAGCAAACAACCCCTGCGCAGACGTCTAAACCTGTGGCGCATCTTAGGCTGGGGCGGTGCCATTGCGCTGATCTTGACGCCGTTGGTGGCGATGCAGTTCACCAATGAAGTTGATTGGGATGAAACCGACTTCATTGTCGCAACAATCATCTTCGGCATCGTTGGTGGCCTCATCGAACTCTCCGTGCGGTTGTCATCCAACTGGTACTTCCGCATCGGGGCGATGTTCGCTGTGCTCGCCGGCTTCATGGTCGTTTGGGCCAACTTGGCCGTTGGCATGATTGGCAATGAGGATAATCCGATAAACCTGTGGTTCGGCGGTGTCTTGTTCATTGCCATTGCAGGCAGCTTTGCTTCGCGCTTTCGCGGCAGCATCCTGCCAAAGACCATGTTCTTGGCGGGTGCATTGCAAATCGCCATCGGCACCGTTGCGGGAATATTAGGGACAGATCTACGCGGCGGGCGATTTACAATCATCCTGTCGGTCGCATGGTTTATTGCGAGCTTGTTATTCTGGTGTGCGCGCCAGAAACATGACGCCAAGGCTTAAGCCAAAGAAAAAGGGCGGCACCCCCTCGGATACCGCCCTTTACAAATTTCTAAGGTGACGCGCGCTTATTCAGCGTCGTCCATCACTTCGACTGGACCGCTGTCCTGGCCCTTGGCGTCGACATTGCGGTCAACAAGCTCGATGACGCCCATTGGTGCAGCGTCCGAACCACGGAAGCCAGCCTTGATGACGCGGCTGTAACCACCGCTACGGTCGGCATAGCGTGTCGCCAGTTCGTCGAACAATTTCACCAACTGCGTGTCGTCCATCAAACGACTCATTGCGAGGCGACGGTTGGACAGGCCACCCTTTTTCGCAAGCGTGATCAGCTTTTCGATGTAGGGGCGCAGTTCCTTTGCCTTTGGCAAAGTCGTCTTGATCTGTTCGTGCTTGATAAGCGAGGCTGCCATGTTGCGAAGCATCGCGGTGCGATGCGACGTAGTTCGTTGCAGCTTACGGTGGCCAACTTTATGGCGCATATTTCATTCCTTCGTTCGTAGGGGGGCCGTATCAGGTACCCCGATCCTGGCCAGTTTAGGGCGGCCATTTTCCCTGTAGGTTGGGCCAAAGCATTGCCTTGGCCCAAGGATTTTTTAACCGAGCAGCTCTTGCTCAAGCTTTTTGGCCATCTCTTCGATGTTTTCTGGTGGCCATCCGGGGATGTCCATACCAAGGCGCAAGCCCATCGACGACAACACTTCCTTGATTTCGTTCAGCGACTTGCGACCAAAATTAGGAGTACGCAACATTTCGGCTTCGCTCTTTTGAACGAGGTCGCCAATGTAGATGATGTTGTCGTTCTTGAGGCAGTTTGCGCTGCGTACCGACAGTTCCAATTCGTCGACCTTCTTGAGAAGATAACGGTTGAGCTGGTTTGCATCCGACTCTTCGGAAGAAGCCGAAGGTGCAGCCATGCCGATCATCGGTGATGATGCAGCCATCGAATCTTCGAAGTGAACGAACACTTGCAACTGGTCCTGAAGAATGCGCGCAGCATAAGCTACGGCGTCTTCTGGAGTTACGGTGCCATCGGTTTCGATAGTCAGCGAAAGCTTATCATAGTCAAGTTCTTGACCGATGCGGGCGTTGTCGACCTTGTACGCAACCTGACGCACAGGCGAATACAGGCTGTCGACCGGGATCAGGCCAATCGGCGCATCCGCAGGGCGATTGGCAACTGCAGGCACATAGCCCTTGCCGCTGTCTGCCGTGATTTCCATGTTCAGCGTCGCACCATCATCAAGATGGCAGATGACGAGATCAGGGTTCATCACCTGGATGTCGCCCGACACAGCAATGTCGCCGGCAGTCACAGCGCCAGGGCCAGTTGCCGATAGCTGAAGACGCTTAGGGCCTTCGCCCTCCATCTTCAATGCGACCTGCTTGATGTTCAGAACGATGTCAGTCACATCTTCACGCACGCCAGCAAGCGACGAAAATTCGTGCAATACGTTCTCGATCTTGATCGACGTGATCGCTGCGCCCTGCAACGACGAGAGCAAAACGCGACGCAGCGCGTTACCGAGCGTCAAGCCAAAGCCACGCTCAAGCGGCTCAGCGATAAATACTGCCTTACGCTTCGCATCGCTACCTGATTTGAGCTCAAGTGCGTTGGGCTTTTTCAGTTCCTGCCAGTTCTTAATATTGACGGACATGGATTTCCCCTTGGGTTTTGCAAAACCGGCAATTTGGTGCACCGTGCCGGATCGCGGGTAAAAGAAGGAACGACTGAGCAGCCGCCCCTGAAACGAATGCTTAGACGCGCCGACGCTTGGAAGGACGCACGCCATTGTGTGGGATCGAAGTCACGTCGCGGATCGAGGTGATGGTGAAACCCACCGCCTGCAAAGCGCGAAGCGCCGATTCACGACCCGAACCCGGGCCCTTAACTTCGACTTCCAAAGTGCGAACGCCATGTTCAGCAGCTTTCTTGCCGGCGTCTTCTGCTGCAACCTGGGCTGCGTAAGGGGTCGACTTGCGGCTGCCCTTAAAACCCATGGTTCCTGCCGAAGACCAGCTGATCGCATTGCCTTGGGCATCTGTGATCGTGATCATGGTGTTGTTGAAGCTTGCATTGACGTGCGCGACGCCTGCCGAAATATTCTTGCGCTCCCGCTTTTTGATGCGCTGTGGTTCGCGTGCCATATAATGTGTATCCTATTCGAAAATGCGAAGAAAAAATAATCAGGCCAAAGCCTGTGATTACTTCTTCTTGCCCGCGATTGCCTTGGACTTGCCCTTACGGGTGCGCGCATTGGTATGCGTACGCTGACCACGGACGGGAAGGCCCTTACGATGGCGAAGGCCACGGTAGCAGGCGAGATCCATCAAACGCTTGATGTTCATCGATGTGGTGCGGCGAAGATCGCCTTCTACGGTGTAGCCCGCATCAATGGTTTCGCGGATTTGCAGAACTTCGGCATCCGAAAGGTCCTGCACACGACGGCTATGATCAATTCCTAGCTTGGTCGCGATTTCGACAGCCTTGGTGCGGCCGATACCGTGAATGTAGGTAAGCGCAATGATCACGCGCTTGTTGGTTGGAATGTTAACTCCGGCAATACGTGCCAATTTATTTACTCCTGCTCCACAGGTGTTCCCGAAGGAACGAACCCTATCTCAACGCTGATGATATTCCGAAACGCACAAAACCAGCTGACGCATAGAAGCGCTGCTGGCTGCACCAGATGTTCGGAATTAACCGCGCCTTACGGTGAGTCGTGCCAACTGTCAAGGCCGGAGGCGTGCTATCCCTTACCTTTGGTCTTGGTTTTGCCATCACTGGCGTGTTCTTCGATGAACTCGATGATCCGGCTCGCAATATCTTTGCCGCTGGCTTTTTCGATGCCTTCAAGTCCCGGTGAGCTGTTTACTTCCATTATAACAGGGCCGTGATTCGACCGCAGCATGTCCACGCCAGCGACATTGAGCCCCATGGCGCGCGCAGCTCGCACGGCGGTCGATCGCTCCTCGGGCGTAATCTTGATGGACGATGCCGAGCCGCCGCGATGCAAGTTCGACCGGAAATCGCCCTCTGCGCCCTTGCGCTGCATCGATGCTACAACCTTGTTGCCGATGACGAAGCAGCGGATATCCGTCGCATTGGCCTCTTTGATGAATTCCTGAACCAAGATATTGACGTTCGCGCCGCGAAACGCCTCAATAACGGAGCGTGCGGATTTTTCGGTCTCGCCCAAGACGACGCCGATGCCCTGCGTACCCTCAAGCAATTTGATGACGACAGGCGCGCCGCCAACCATCTGAAGCACTTCGTCGGTCTGGCGGGGATCATGTGCAAAAGCGGTCACGGGCAGGCCAAGCCCTTTGCGCGCCAAGATCTGCAATGATCGCAATTTGTCACGCGAACGGCCAATGGCCACGCTTTCATTCAGCGACCATACGTTCATCATCTCAAACTGGCGCAAAACGGCCAGTCCGTAAAAGGTGACCGACGCGCCAATGCGCGGAATGACCGCGTCATATTTGCCAAGCTTCGCGCCTTGGTAAAATGCTTCCGGGCGATGCGACGTGATGTTCATGGTCACGCGCAATGTATTCAATATGTCGATTTCGTGGCCGCGCGCCTGCGCCGCTTCCACCAATCTTTGATGGGAATAAAGGTTGGCGTTCCGCGCCAACATCGCGATTTTCATGTCTGTGTGTTTCCTTGATTCGCAGGTTTTCCCAAAACCCACCGTCGCGCGCTGTTGACGATAAAGCCGCGCCTTAGCGCCCGCCGACCAATTAGCAAGGGAAAGGCCATTGATCGCCGGTTTGCCAGGGTGAGCTGTCCATTCCAGCACAGCTTACCAAAGCAAAATTGCGCCGCGATGACATAACGGTCCTGTCGGTCTCCATTGGAAGAGCGGACCATGCGACGATCAATGATTTCCGCTTCATAGCGCTTTGGTTTTTCGCCGGCATTTCTCCGAAACCAGAATTCAACCCACGGCTTGCCATCGCGTAAAATGGGCTTGATCCGGCTTGCATGAATGGACGATGTTGCTGCGCCTGTGTCCATCTTGGCATGCACTTGCGACAGCCCAAGACTTGGCACATCCACCATCTCGCACCAGCCAATTTCTAATTTATTGCTGAATTTCGTGCCTATTCCCCCCGTCGCCAATTAATTCGGCTCCGCTTGAGGCGGTTCACTCGAGGGGACTTCGTCATCGGGTTCCACGGCAGCCGCTTCAAGGGCTTCGGACGTTTGGTTGGAGGCTGGCTCCTCAATTTTCTCGATATCGAGCTTGAAGCTATCTGCCTTTGGGGCCTCCGTCTCGGCTGAGGCAAAGGGCGAGAGCATATTCTTGAATTGTTCGCCCAACACTTTGTCTACCGCTGGCGCGATCTCTGCCACTTTGTAGCGCATGTAACCGCCAACTACATAGGAAAAGCTGACCTTCGTGCCGGAACTTCCCTTGGAAGGTTCAATCGCGACGGTCAGCGTGCCAATTACCGCTTCCGACTGAAGCGGGCCTAACGCACCCTGCATGCGCAATACCTTGCCCGGCTGTGCGAAAATAACGCGCATATGTTCAACGCTGCCGACCGTTTTCAGCTTGCCGTTGGTATCGGCCTCCTGAAACAATTCGCAAAAGCAACCATTGGCTTGCGCGTCGATGTAAAAGCCCTCGCTTGAACCCGACCAGCTATGTGCCTTGTTCCAATAATCCCTTGGTGCCAACAGGCGCTTCCAGATTTCCTCCGGCGTCGCATTGACGGTGGCGATGTGGATGGAGTTAAAGCCCGTATCGGACGCGGCTTTGACCTCGGCAAAAGCAGCCGATGAAACGGCAAGGAGCGGCAGAGCCAGAAGTGCAAGTTTCTTCATGGCAGAGTGTCTAACAACCGCTTCCATTTCCGTCACCCTGAACTTGATTCAGGATGGTTGTAGACCATGCCTAACCGATGATCGCATCAATGGCGTCGGTCACATGCTCGATCGAGGCCATGCCGTCGACACGGCTTACCAGACCCCGGGCGTCGTATAGAGGCAGGATCGGCTCGGTCTTCGCGCGATATTCCGCCATGCGCGTCCGTACTGTCTCTTCATTGTCATCGGGACGGCGTTTAAATTCGTGCGACCCACATTTGTCGCACGTGCCTGAAACCGCTGGCTGCTTAAATACGTCATGATACCCGTCGCCACAATTCGCGCAGGTAAAGCGGCCAACAACGCGCTCCACAAGGGCATCCTCGTCCACCACCAATTCGATGACGTGATCAAGCGTGCGGTCACGGGCCGAAAGAAGTCCATCCAACAGCGCAACCTGAGGTGCGGTGCGCGGGTAACCGTCGAAGATCAGTCCCTTTTCGGCAGGAATGGCGTCCATATGTTCGCCGAGGATTTCCGCCATCAATTCGTCGGGGAACAATTTCCCGGCCTTCATGATGTCATCAGCCATTTTGCCGACCTCGGTACCCGCCTTGACAGCGGCACGAAGAATGTCGCCAGTCGACAATTGCACCATGCCATATTTCTCGACGAGAAATGCAGCCTGCGTGCCCTTGCCCGCGCCAGGAGGCCCCAAAAGGATGATATTCATGAAACGTTTCCCCGATTCGTTTCGATGTCGCACCCTTTAGCGGGCGCGTCCACCCTTGAGCTTCGCCTTTTTCAGCAGGTCCCCATATTGGTGGGCAAGCAGATGGCTCTGGATCTGTGAAATGGTATCAATGGTAACGTTCACCAGAATGAGCAAGCTGGTTCCGCCAATGGCAAAGAACTGCTGCTGCCCGGTCTGCGCCATGACATAATCTGGCAACAAACAAACCAACGTCAGATAGGCTGCGCCCAGCACCGTGATGCGCGTCAGCACATAATCGAGATAGGATTCGGTGTTCTTGCCAGGACGGATGCCCGGAATGAAGCCACCAGCCTTCTTGAGGTTCTCTGATGTCTCTTCCGGATTGAACACCACCGCGGTGTAGAAAAAGCAAAAGAAGATAATGCCAAGACCATAGAGCGCCAGATAGACCGGCTGCCCATGGGCGAGATACTGATTAAGCGAAATCACAAAGTCACCCATGGCGCTTTCACCAGCAACGTTGTTACCGCCCAATTGCGTAATCGTGATCGGCAAAAGCAACAGTGACGATGCAAAGATCGGTGGGATAACGCCTGCGGTGTTGATCTTCAAAGGAAGATGGCTGCGGTCGGCCTGCATCATGCCGCGCTGCGTTGCGCGCTTCGGATATTGAATCAACACACGGCGTTGTCCGCGTTCCATGAAGCAGATGAGCAGCGTAAGGCTGATGAACATCGCGATGAAGCCCACAATGACGAACCCGCTGATCGATCCTGTGCGACCGCCTTCAAGCAATTGCGCGAACAATCGGGGCATTTGGGCGACGATGCCGGCCATGATGATTAAGGAAATACCGTTACCGATACCACGCGATGTGATTTGCTCGCCCAGCCACATCAGGAACATGGTGCCGCCAATAAGGCTGATGGTCGCAACCACCCGGAACATCAGGCCCGGCTCAACCACCGCGCCAATGCCATTGGCTGCTGCGAGGCTTTCGAGCCCTGCCGCTAGGAAATAACCCTGCACAGCAGTCAGGAACACAGTGCCGTAACGCGTGTATTGGTTCAGCTTCTTGCGTCCGCTCTCGCCTTCTTTCTTGATAGCGGCAAGCGTTGGCGAAAGTGATGCCGCAAGCTGCACGACGATCGACGCGGTAATATAGGGCATCACGCCAAGCGCGATGAGGCTCATGCGCTCAAGACTGCCGCCTGAGAATGTATTGAATATGTCGAGGACGCCGCCAGCGGCGTTATTGGCATACAGCGCCGCTTGCGCGACCGGATCGACGCCAGGCAATGGCACGAAACTTAACAAACGGAATATGATCAGCGCGCCTATGGTGAACCAGATGCGGTTCTTAAGCTCTGTTGCCTGCCCGAACTTCGATAGATTGAGGTTCGAGGCCATTTGGTCGGCCCTAGATGCCATGATATTCGTTCCTTGGTTCCAGATTGAGGCCGAATGCAATAACCTTGCGCGGCGGCCCAACCCCAAAATTTATGCCTGACAGTTTCCGAACAACCCCCAGAAATGTCAAACCCCGCCAGCCCATATCGGGAAGCGGGGCAGGCATGACAAGAGCGAAGTCGTCGCCCCAGTCTTATTTCTTAGCCGCAGCTTCTTTAGCGGCATTCTTTACAGATGATTTTTTCGCCAAGGCCTTTTCAGCTGCCGAAACCTTCACCAATACCTCAACCTTGCCGCCCGCTTTTTCCACCGCGTCAATAGCTGCCTTGGATGCCCCAGCAACGGAGAAACTGACCTTCGAAGTCAATTCGCCCTTTGCGAGCAAACGAACGCCATCTTTCCCGCCACGTGCAAGGCCAGCGGCCTGAAGCACCGCGTGGTCGACCAGAGCTTTGATGTCGATCTTCTTCGCATCGATAAACTTCTGGATCATGCCGAGGTTTACTTCGGCATGGTCCTTGGCGAAGATATTGTTAAAGCCGCGCTTTGGAATACGCATGTGAAGTGGCATCTGGCCACCTTCAAATCCGTTGATGGAAACACCTGAACGGCTGGTTTGGCCTTTTTGGCCGCGACCCGAGGTTTTACCTTTGCCTGAACCGATACCACGGCCAACGCGCATACGACGATGGCGTGCGCCTTCGTTGTCTTTAATGTCATTCAATTTCATGTCGTGCACTCGCTTTCGCTTTAATTCGCGCTGATGTGATTAGTCCTGAATTTGGACCATGTGCCGAACCGTTTGGATCATTCCACGGACTTCGGGGGTGTCTTCGATCTCGACAATGCGGTTCATCTTGTCAAGGCCCAAGCCTTTCAAAGTTGCCCGCTGAGAAGCAGGACGACGGATCGGCGAACCGGTCTGTTTGATTTTAATCTTCGCCATATCGATTACTCCGCAATAGCTTCTGCGTCGGCTTCAGCTGTTTTGCTGCCACCGCGACCAAGAAGGTCAGCGATTTTCTTACCGCGACGCTGTGCAACCGACTTGGGGCTGGTCTGTTCAGACAAAGCCGCAAAGGTCGCACGAATCATGTTATATGGGTTCGACGTGCCGACCGACTTGGTCACAACGTCCGCAACGCCAAGGCTTTCGAAGACAGCGCGCATTGGGCCACCTGCGATGATGCCGGTACCTGCTGGAGCCGAACGCAAAGTTACCTTGCCGGCGCCGAAATGGCCCTTGCCGTCATGATGCAACGTACGGCCATCTTTCAAGGCGACGCGGATCATCGACTTCTTTGCAGCAGCAGTTGCCTTGTTGATGGCTTCTGGAACTTCGCGCGCCTTGCCATGTCCAAAGCCCACGCGGCCCTGACCATCGCCGACTACGACGAGTGCGGCAAAACCAAAGCGCTTACCGCCCTTAACCGTTTTAGAAACACGGTTGATGTGAACGAGCTTTTCAATCGTGCCATCGTCTTCTTCTTGCGCAGGACGACGATCATTGTTGTTACGACCACGGCCACCGCCGCTGTTGCCACCACGATTGTCACCGCCACCGCGACCACCACGTCCACGACGTTGGCCTTCGGCTGCGGCTGCTTCAGGTGCTGCGCCATCAGTTACGGGAGCAGTGCTATCAGTGTTTTCAGCCATCATTAGAACTCCAATCCGCCTTCGCGCGCTGCATCAGCAAGCGCTTTGACGCGACCGTGGAACAGGAACCCGCCACGATCAAATACCACGCTGGAAATACCAGCCTTCTTGGCAGCTTCGGCTACCCGCTTGCCAACGTCAGCAGCTGCTTCGGTCGTCGAGCCGTTCTTCGCCTTCACGTCCTTGTCGAGGGTCGAAGCGGAGGCAATAGTTGCCCCCTTCGAATCGTCAATGACTTGCGCGTAGATATGACGGCCAGTGCGGTGCACGGAAAGACGCGGACGTCCAGCAACCTGCGCCCGCAATTTCGAGCGAACGCGCTGACGGCGACGTGCAAAGAGAGACAGTTTTGCCATTATTTCTTCTTCCCTTCCTTGCGGAAGATATATTCGCCGCGGTACTTGATGCCCTTGCCCTTATATGGCTCTGGCTTCCTCCAGCGACGGATTTCGGCAGCAACCTGCCCAACCTTCTGCTTGTCGATACCCGAGATTTCCACCGTAGTGTTATCAGGTGTCTTGATTTCGATGCCCTCAGGGATCGCGAAGTCAACATCATGGCTGTAACCAAGTTGAAGCTTCAACATCTTGCCCTGGCTGTTGGCACGATAACCAACACCGGTGATTTCAAGCACCTTGGTAAAGCCCTCAGTCACGCCGGTGACCAAGTTCTGGACGAGCGTCCGCTGCATGCCCCAAAAGGCCCGTGCCGCTTTGCTGCCATTTGCAGGCTTCACCATGAGACCATCGTCCTGCATCTCATACGAGATCAGGTCGCTCATCGGCATTTTCAGTTCGCCCTTCGGTCCTTTGACCGAAAGCGTGCCCGCGTCCATGCTGGCGGTAACGCCGGCTGGAATGGGAACAGGTTTCTTACCAATGCGGCTCATTAGAATACCTCCGCCAGGATTTCACCGCCGACATTCTGTGCACGCGCTTCCGCATCCGACAGAACGCCTTTTGGCGTCGAAACGATGGTGATACCAAGGCCGTTACGAATAACCGGAAGCTCGGAGCTTCCTGAATATACGCGGCGACCTGGCTTTGAAACGCGGGCGACATGCTGGATAGCAGGGGCGCCTTCGAAATATTTCAGCTCAATGCGGATGCCCTTATGTGCACCCAAAGCTTCTTCGCTGTAACCACGAATATAGCCTTCGCGCTGCAACACATCGAGAACGCGGGTACGCAGACTGGACGCTGGCGAGACTACAGAGTCTTTCTTCGCCCGCTGGCCGTTGCGGATACGGGTGAGCATATCACCCAAAGGATCGGTCATTGCCATCTATCTTATCCTTACCAGCTCGACTTCGTAACGCCCGGGATCATGCCCTTATTGGCAAGATTACGCAGTTCGATACGGTTCAGCTTGAATTTACGGTACACGCCGCGAGGACGCCCGGTGGTTTCGCAACGGTTACGCACGCGGTGCGGGTTACCATTGCGGGGAATTTCAGCCATTTTGAGGCGAGCAATCAAACGCTCGCTGTCATCAAGCGACTGGTCTTTCGCCATCGCCTTAAGCTTCGCGTAGCGACCGGCATATTTCTTAGCCAGCTTCTTGCGACGCTCGTTCTTGTTTATGGAGCTCAGTTTAGCCATTATGCAGCCGCCTTTTCATCAGCTTCTTCTACTGGGAACGGGAAGCCGAACAGCTTGAGCAGTTCGCGCGCCTCGTCATCCGAGTTTGCCGAAGTCGTTACGATCACATCCATTCCGCGCACCACGTCGATGGCGTCATAGCTGATTTCTGGGAAGATGATCTGTTCCTTGAGGCCCATGGCAAAGTTGCCACGTCCGTCAAAGCTGTTTGGATTCAAGCCACGGAAATCGCGAATACGCGGCATCGCGATTGTGACCAGACGGTCGATAAATTCGTACATCTGGGCGCCGCGCAACGTGACCTTCACGCCGATTGGCATGCCTTCACGCAACTTGAAACCAGCGATCGATTTCTTTGCCTTCGTGACAACCGGCTTTTGACCAGCAATCAATTCCATTTCGGCAAGAGCGGTCGTAACCTTCTTCTTGTCCTGCGAACCTTCGCCCACACCCATGTTGAGTGTGATCTTTTCGATCTTTGGAACAGCAAAGCGGTTTGCGTAACCGAACTTTTCAGTCAGACCCTTTACGACGGTTTCGTCATAAAGCTTCTTCATGCGTGGAGTGTATTTGGTATCAGCCACTGATCGTCTCCCCGGACTTCACGGCCACACGGACCTTCTTGCCGTCCTTGGTTTCCACGCGAACGCGTGTTGCCTTGCCGGTCTTGGGATCCGCCAATGCCACATTCGAAATGTGCAGCGGAGCTTCGAAGCGGTCGAGACCGCCCTGCGGGTTAGCCTGCGAAGCTTTCCGGTGACGCACAGCGATGTTGACGCCAGCGACGACGACTTTGCTGTCCTTAGGCATCACGGACATTACTTCGCCCGTTTTGCCCTTGTCTTTACCGGCAAGCACGACGACCGTGTCACCCTTTTTGATTTTTGCCAGAGCCATTGTTATAGCACCTCCGGTGCCAAGCTGATGATTTTCATGTGGTTCTTGGCGCGCAATTCACGAACAACTGGTCCGAAAATACGTGTGCCAATCGGCTCCTTGTTGTTACCGATAAGCACAGCAGCGTTGGAGTCGAAGCGAATGACCGAGCCATCGGCACGGCGGATGTCTTTGCGGGTACGAACGATAACGGCCTT
>Ga0136636_10000041_pt1 | contig 42299 bp, 35 predicted proteins | sample AntDrymUQ8522106_2_FD_104653 | JGI IMG/M metagenome (GOLD analysis project Ga0136636, IMG submission 104653) | Polar desert sand microbial communities from Dry Valleys, Antarctica - metaG UQ852 (21.06) | ecosystem: Environmental > Terrestrial > Soil > Desert | place: Antarctica: Dry Valley... | reverse complement strand
GAATTTTCAAGGAGCAAATTTAACCAACGCAATTCTTACTAAAGGAGTTTTATTAAAAGCAAATCTGGAAGGTGCTAACTTGAGCGGCGCTTTAGTTGATCGCGTCACTATGGATAGTGCTAACCTAAAAAATGCCATTTTTACAGAAGCAACTTTGACGAGCAGTCGTTTTTATGATGCCGAAATTACAGGCGCTGATTTTACCGACGCTTTGATTGACCGTTATCAAGTGTCGCTAATGTGTGAAAGGGCTAATGGCGTAAATCCGGTTACGGGTATGTCAACGCGAGACAGTTTAGGTTGTAAGTAAAGAATCTCAGCGTTGAGCCTAAAAACAGAGACATCAATTATCCGTGGGAATTTCAATTAAAAACTCTGTTCCTTCTCCTGGTTTAGAAGAACATTTAATTTGACCATGATGTTTTTCAACTACTATTTGATAACTGATAGATAATCCTAACCCTGTACCTTTACCTATTGCTTTTGTGGTGAAGAAGGGGTCAAAAATGTGCGATCGCACTTCTTCTGGAATTCCAAGACCATTATCAGCTATTCTAATTACAATCTGATTATTAACAGCTTCGGTACTAATCCAGATAGTTAAAGGTATTATCGGACACCTTTGGGATAACTGTAAATACCTTTGCTGGATAGTTTTAAATTTTTCCTCTAATGCATCAATACTGTTACTTAGAAGATTCATAAACACTTGATTTAATTGCGAGGGATAGCATTCAAGCAAAGGTAAATTAGCATATTCTTTAACAATCTCAATAGCTGGGCGTTCTTTATTGTTTTTGAGCCGATGTCCTAAGATTAGCAAAGTACTATCCAATCCTTGATGAATATCTACTGCCTTCGATTCAGCCTCATCTGTACGAGAAAAGTTACGCAGTGATAGGACAATTTCACAAATCCGCTCTGTTCCTACTTTCATTGACTCAAGAGTTTTGGGTAAATCTTCGATGATAAAGTCTAAATCAGTCTTATCAATTTGCTGTTGGACAGATGGTGATAGGGAGGAGTTTTGACGATAAAGTTTCACTGCATTCAGCAGTTCTTGAGTATATTCATTTAAATGGATAAGATTGCCAAAAATAAAACTAACAGGATTATTAATTTCATGAGCGACTCCAGCAAGTAGTTGTCCTAAAGCTGCCATTTTTTCACCCTGAATTAACCGAGTCTGAGTTTGTTTTAATTCTTGCAGAGTCTGAGTAAGTTCTAAGGTTTGACGTTTAGTTTGTTCGAGCAATTCCGCTTGCTGAATCGCAATTCCCAATTGCACCCCTACTTGAGTTAGTAAATTAATTTCTTCTTCTTTCCAATAACGCGGTTGTGAATTTTGATAAGCAACTAATAATCCCCATAATTGTTCACCTTCCCGAATCGGAACAAAGGTTTCGTTACGCGGGAGTTCGTTATCGTCGTCTGTGTCCTCAAAGGTTTCTATAATCATTGGTTGGGCTTGTGCAACAGGTTCCCAACCATCTTTGAAGGAATCTGCTACAAATTTACCGCTCCAATCTGAGTTAAAGCGGTAGATTGCAACTCGTTCGACTTCAAGCAACTCTCGTACAGCTTGAGTAGTGGTTCTAAAAATAGTTTTAATATCAAGTGACTGGCGGATTTTATCAATGGTTGCAGCCAGAAGTTCTTGGCGTTCCATTGCTTTCTCCCGTTCAGTGGCTTGTGCTAACTGGACAACCTGCATTTGAACTTGCTTTAAATAAGAATCTTGTTTTAATGCAACTCCCAATTGCTGGGCTATTTGACTGACAAATTCAATTTCAGAGGGTTGCCAGTCACGAGGAGCGTTACATTGGTGAATACACAGCAATCCCCAAAGTTCACCCTTTTTCAATAGAGGTGCGACCATATTTGCCCGCACTTGAAATTTTTCTAAGATTTGGATATAGCAAGCTTGAAACTTTCCTTGATAAATATCAGCGATCGCATTTACTCGACCTTGGGCGTAAAGGGTTGCAAAGTTTTCACCGAAGCAATAATCATAAACTCTTTCTGCTATTACCGAATTACACTCAGGTACAACATCCTCAGAAATAAATTCTCCTTCCCAATCTTTTTGAGGGTCAAAACGAAAGACTCCCACTCTGTCTGCTTGCAGCATTTGCCGGGCCTCGGTGACAGTAGTTTGGAAGATTGTATCTAAATCTAGAGACTCCCGAATTCGAGTAATCACGCTAGTTAATGTCTTTTGTTGCTCTGCTTGGTACTGAGCGTGTGCCAGCAGCTTATAGTGTCGCAGAGCCACACCAATTTGTGTGCCGATTTTGGTCAATGATTCGACTTCATAAGATTGCCACTGTCTGGGTGAGGCATTTTGGTAAGCAGCAATGACTCCCCAAAGTTGATCTCCTTGGAGAATGGGGGCAGTTGCAAAGGCTTTTGCCTGGAATAGCTCCAACAGGGTTACATGACAGTCTGTTAATCCAGCTTGATAAATGTCATTGACTATAAATGTCTGGTTTTTAACGTAACGTCCACCTTGCGTCTCTTGCAAATAAGTATCAGCGACCGGCGACTGAAGGCCAACTAAGGGAGTCCAGCCTTCTACAAATGATTCAGCAACAAAGTTACCACTCCAATCTGGATTGAAGCTAAAGATGGCAACTCGATCAGCTTGCAGCAGCTGGCGTATTTCTTGAGTTGTGGTTTTAAAGATGGTTTCAATATCAATGGGTGAACGAATTTTATCAACAATCTGAGCTATTACTTGGTCGCGTTGAGCCGCTTGAGCCAATTTTGCAGCTTGCAATTGGACTTCATGCAGATGCCTTGCTTGTTGAATAGCAACCGTCAGATGGTCAGCAATTTGACGAATAAATTCAATTTCCGATTCTTTCCAGTCACGAGGCTCACTGCACTGATCAATGCAAAGCAATCCCCACAGTTCCTTTTCCCGCAATAAAGGGACAATGAGGTTGGCCTGTACCTGAAATTTACTCAAAATTGCCAGATGACAATCACTCAGTCCCGCCTTGTAAATATCTGCTACTGCTTGCACTCTACCTTGTTGATAACTGGAAGCAAATTGTTCTCCAAAGCAGTGGTCGTAAACTTTTACTGCCATTGCTGAGTCCCAGCCAAGTGCAACATCCTCAGAAACAAATTCTCCTTTCCAACCTTTTTCTAGGTCAAACTGGAAAACTGCTACACGATCAGCATTTAGCAACTGACGCACTTGTGTAACGGTAGTTTGAAAAATCGTTTCTAAGTCAAGAGACTCCCGAATTCGCACAATTACACTCGCCAGAGCCTTTTGTTGCTCTAGTTGCTCTTGAAGTTGAGCGCTTGACAATAAAAGTTGATTTTCTGTGGAATTTGAATTGGGTTCCATTGCTCTGGATTATGTCGTTTTTATATAAAGGTTCCTCGTACCAAACTTCATGGAGTCAAAAATATGACAAACTGCAAATTTTTACAGTGTTAAACTATTTCCCAGAAGATGGTTATTGTTATAGTTCCCCTTTCTTGATCTATCCTCGTAATAGATTAAAAAATAGTTTTGGCTTGTATACAACAGAAGACATGACTAAGTTAGTGTTGCCGGGACTAATCAGAAAAGCGATCTGACCCCTTTAGGACTTATGCATAAGAGATCCCCCAACCCCCTTAAAAAGTTGGCTCTTGAGATCCACCGCTTTTTAAGGCTTGTCATTACCAACATTTTTTAAATCTTGGGCTTCGTTGCCATTCCGCCTCGGAATAAATTCCAAGGCTAATAGCTAAAGTCCTCTCAAGAGGACTAAATACAAATTTTCAGCCATGTAGAGGGGCTATCATATCTAAAAGGAAAATTTCAGTCCACTTGAGTGGACTTTAGCTATCAGCCCAGAACTTAAGTTCTGGGCGGGATATCGGTCAGCACGACACTTTGACTGTTACAAAAATGTGGGTAACGACAAGCCTAGAAAGAATTGGTATTACCTGAAAATAAGAGGGAATGAGAGCTAAAATGCTTACTACTATAGCGGTTCCCATTCACATGCGGTACAACATTATATTGCGAAATGTAAGGGCACGGCAGTGCCGTGCCCCTACGGGTGTAACTCACGTAAACGAGAAACGCTATATAGCGATCGCAGTAATTTCGTTTTGAGCGTAGGCACTTAAAATGATTGCCATTCGACTATAAACTAATGACTAATTTGCCAAAATTTACCTGACAGATTGCGGAATTTCAGGTTAAATGTTTTAAAATATGCACTCTGCAAGAGTTGTCGGGTATTATTCGTGACACAACAAGACCAAAAACCCTCTCGTTCTTTCGCTGGAATTGCTGGCATTGTTGCCGCAGCCACATTAATTAGTAAAGTCTTCGGTTTAGTGCGGCAGCAAGCGATCGCTGCCGCTTTTGGTGTTGGTGCTGCTGCCACCGCCTATAGTTATGCCTATATTATCCCTGGCTTTCTATTAATATTACTAGGTGGTGTCAATGGGCCATTACACAGTGCAGTTGTCAGCGTTTTAGCCAAGCGGCGGCGAGAAGAAGCGGCTCCCGTAGTGGAAACCGTGACAACGCTGGTAGCTGGAGTACTGTTGTTAGTGACAGTTGCTCAGATTTTGTTTGCAGATGCGATCGTTGATTTAGTTGGTCATGGTTTGGAAGAGACAACCAGAGCGATCGCAATTCAACAACTCCGCATTATGGCGCCAATGGCTTTATTTTCAGGTTTAATTGGCATTGGCTTTGGTACTCTGAATGCAGCCAATCAATATTGGTTACTCTCCATTAGTCCCTTGTTATCCAGTATTACCGTTGTTGCCGGTCTTGGTATCTTGGCGATGCAACTGGGCAAAGATATTATTAAACCGGAGTACGCTTTAATCGGTGGAATGGTTTTAGCTTGGGGAACCTTAGCAGGAGCCATTCTCCAGTGGTTAGTACAGCTAATTGTCCAGTGGCGCTTAGGACTCGGCACATTACGCTTGCGGTTTGATTTTAAATCCCCAGGTGTTCAAGAAGTCATTAAAATCATGACTCCGGCAACAATTTCCTCTGGAATGATGCCAATTAATGTCGCCACTGATCTTTATTTTGCCAGTCCTATCCCTGGTGCTGCGGCAGGATTTAACTATGCGAATCTATTAGTCCAAACTCCATTAGGGATTATTTCTAATATCATTTTACTGCCTCTGTTACCGATATTTGCCAAACTTGCCGGCCCCGAGAATTGGCCAGATTTAAAATTACGTATTCGCCAAGGGCTGCTACTTACTGCTTTCACCATGCTACCGCTAGGGGCGCTGATGGTGGCGTTATCTGTACCTATTGTGCAGGTGGTATATGAACGCGGTGCTTTCAAGCCAGAAGCTACACAGCTAGTTTCGTCATTGTTAGTCGCTTACGGAATTGGGATGTTTGTCTATTTGGGGCGTGATGTTTTAGTGCGAGTATTCTACGCTTTAGGCGATGGACAGACACCTTTTCGCATCAGTATTTTTAACATCTTCCTCAACATCATATTAGATTGGTTTTTCGTTAAACCTTTTGGCGCTCCCGGTTTGGTGTTAGCAACAGTGGGTGTAAATTGCAGTTCAATGTTGATGCTGCTATGGTTGCTCGATCGCAAACTCAATGGTTTACCTTGGCGGGAGTGGGGTTTGCCGATTTTGGGTTTGGCTGCTGGTAGCGTGGTAGCTGGGATAGCAAGCTATGGGACATTGGTTGGTTCTCAGCAATTACTGGGTAAAACAGGTTTACTGATTCTGGTGTTGCAATTATGCATATCAGGCTTCGTAGGGATTGGGGTGTTTGCTGCGATCGCATCATCAATGAAAATACCAGAGGTGAATACTTTTATATCTCGTCTACGTCAGCGCTTTTTGAAAAAATAACTGTTATTATTTGAAGAAACTTTTGCCCTTAATTAACGTCACAGTTAACGTTACAAGAGTAACCAGTCTCTGAGCTATTTCTTAAGGGCGTCTAAAAGTCAGACAACTGACATCTTGCACCATTATCAATAAACTTAGGGTAGGCACTACTAGTCCCTAATCTCCAAGTCGCCAGTCCCAAGTCCCCAGAGTCCTCTCAAAAGGGACGAAATTTGGGTAATATAAAGTAGCTATCTTTTCTGCATGGCAGATCCTGAAAGAAAAGCTTTCTTTGTCTTACCCCTTGGAGATATTTCTATGCTGACTTTAAAAATCGCTGTTTATATTGTTGTTGCCTTCTTCGTAGCTATCTTCGTCTTCGGATTTTTGTCAAACGATCCAGCTCGTAACCCCGGCCGTCGGGACTTAGAGTAAAAGGGCGATAAATCATCCGCGACTTTAGAAGGCGGAAGATATTAAACCCCACGGAAACTTACTAAATTTTCGCCTAGTAAGTTTCCTCCTCAAAGTGGCTTGCTATCGGTAGCAGAAGGCGACAGTCGGAAGGCAAAATGTATATTTAACGCTTCCGTCCGTCATTTGGCTGTTTGTTAGCCCGATTATGCTCAAATATGCTTCATCCAGTTCTGCCGCCTGATCCGCCTTTTATCCTCGAATCTTTACAAGCTGTAAATCCCGCCTCATCTGCTAGTCATACAAACTTTCTTTCAGGTGTAGATACTGGAATACACGAAAAGACAGACAAATCCAAGCAGTCTAAGGATTTGGCTGAGTTGCCAATTGCGGGTAAAACCAAGAGTGATCCGCCATTGCCAACTTCGATCAACTCAACTCAGGATGGCTTGGTAGTTGCCGAAACTCCCTCTGTACCCCATTCACCAGAAACCTTCCCACCAGAAATTTCGCCCATCAACAGTTCCAGAACTGCTGCACTTTTGGGGCGATCGCTGATCGGTGGTTATCCCACACAGGAGCTTAAAACCTCTAATTACCAAGATAAAGAAGACATAAAGACAATTCCCAGTGTCGAACGCCGAAACTCGGAACTTCTGCTAAGAGCGGCGTTACGCAAACGGGAGACGCAAAGAGAAGCCACTACGTTGCCAAGAAAAGTTGGAGCGGAGGCTTCCTGTGTAAACGTAAAACGTGAACCTTCTCAAAAACTCGGTGAGCAATGTCTGACGACAAGCCGTTTTGCGTCTACGCCAACTCCCAACTCTAGTGGAGAAAAACAAACCTTTTTGGATGGTAGCTTTAGCTATAGAGTTTCCCCAAATCCCCAACTTGCCCAGTCTTTGCGTCCTCTTCAAACTGTCCCAAGTGCTACAAACAGCAACAAGTTAGTCGAATCCAAGGCGGGAATTTTAGCACAGAAGTTAACCCAGCAAAAACAGCAAAGTGATATTACTGCACCACAGTCTTCAGAAAGAGACAATATCTCTGTATCTGCTGCTGATCTTGCACCGAGTTCTCAATCAGTACAAAATTTTATAAAATTCACGTCTCGTAACCCGACAAATCAACTCTCAAAGCCCATCACTGTAGGATTCAAGTCCCAAGTCCAACAACAAGCTCAAGCACCAACGCCTACACTAGAGGGTGACACCACTAATCAGCTGCAAAGTCAACCATCTGGTACAACTGCGCCAGCTAGCACGCCGCCAGCCAAACCGAGAATTGTGGAAGTCACTTCAGATCGGCAAGAGTATGACGAGCAACGGCGAATTATTACGGCTGTTGGTAATGTACTTGTGCGATTTGATGGGGCGGTGGTGGATGCCGATCGCCTGCAAGTCAATTTAGACAACTTGATTGCTGCTGGGGAGGGCAACGTAACTTTAACACGGGGCGATCAGGTACTGCGTGGACAACGCTTTACTTATAACTTTGTTCAAGATAGTGGGGAACTGCTAAATGGTAGAGGAGAAATTTATGTCCCCTCAGCCCAAACAGATTTTGCTTTTTCATCCACGGGTGTAACTGCTGGTGGAGTTCCAAAACGTCCGCCGAGCGATCGCATTAGAGCCAATCAGCCCCTTTCAGGTGTGAGCAGCCCTGGAGGAATTGATGTGGTATTTGGTGGTCAGGCAGATGCTAGCAACATCCCGCCCCCGAAAACAGGGGGTGTAGTGAATCGGCTCAGGTTTGAAGCTGAACACATTGACTTTTACCCCCAAGGCTGGCAAGCAAGGGATGTCCGCATCACCAATGATCCTTTTTCGCCCCCAGAACTAGAGTTGCGGGCAGATACAGTAACTCTGACGCGAGAATCACCCTTGGTAGACCGCATCAGGACACAGAACCAGCGTTTGGTATTGGATCAAACCGTCTCCTTACCAATTCCGGTGAATGAGCGGACTATTGACCGCCGGGAGCGGGACGTTACACCTGCAATAGTTTCCCCTGGTTATGATGGAGAAGATCGGGGTGGTTTGTATATTGAGCGTGGCTTTCCAGTGATCGATACAGAGCAGACACGCTGGACGATCACGCCCCAGTTGCTTGTACAAAGAGCTGTGCAAGAAGGCACGGGTGATTTAGGCGCACTGTTTGCTGTCAAGACAAAGATAAATTCTGTTTTGAGTCCACGAGCAGTCATTGACGGGACTGGGGAATTAACTAGTTTTGACTTGAACAAGGTGGAAGATAATTTGCGGGCGAGGTTAGGATTGCGCCAGATATTAGGGACTTCCCTTCCCCATCTTTTGAATCTGGAGTATGGCTACCGCGATCGTTTTTACAACGGTACTCTCGGCTTTCAAACCGTCCAGAGCAGTCTTGGCGGCATTATTACCTCTCCTGTAATTCCTTTAGGCAAGAGTGGCATCAACCTCACCTATCAGGGAAGCGCTCGATATATCAATGCCAACACCGATCGCCAAGACTTACTAGAACCAGTGCGGGAAAACGATCGCATCTCACTAGGTCGTTTACAAGCCAGCGCTTCTCTCAGTACTGGGGTGTTGCTGTGGCAGGGAAAACCATTACCACCCACTGCCACTGGGGGATTACGATACACGGCTAACCCTGTAGTTCCTTACTTGCGAGCGATCGCTGGACTTACAGGCACTAGCAGTTATTACACCAATGGTGATAACCAAAGCACCCTAACTGGTACAATTGGCTTACAAGGTCAAATTGGTCATTTTTCTCGACCTTTTTTAGACTACACAGCCTTTAATATTACTTATTCTCAAGGCTTAAACAACGGATTATCACCCTTTTTGTTTGATCGCTCCGTTGATAACCAAGTGTTGAGCGCTGGGATATCACAGCAAATCTACGGCCCTTTTCGCTTAGGCTTTCAAACATCTGTTAATTTGGATACTGGTAAAGAAACTAGTACCGACTACATTTTGGAATATAGCCGTCGCACCTATGGCATCACCTTGCGTTACAATCCGGTGTTAGAGTTAGGCGGTTTCAGCGTCCGAATTAGTGATTTTAACTGGGGTGGCGGCACTGATCCATTTTCGGAAGTTAAGCCAGTGGTAGGCGGTGTGCAACAGGATTATTAGTCAAACAATTATCACTTATCAAAGGAATCACTCTCACGCCTGGGAAACTTCACCGCCTTAGCTTCTGAATAAGTTGATGCCGCACTAGTAGTCTGTCAAATGAAGTTTCAAGGGTAAAGAACGAACCACAGAGGCGCAGAGGGCACAGAGTCAAAGAACAGGGATAACAAGGGGATTTTGACCTTTGCTTTAATTGAGATGGTAGCTGCATTTACGCCATGCTATACCAGGTATTCTCAGGTTGGCATAGTCGCCGCTTAGTTGAACACGTGACGGTGATTGGTGTAGGGTTGCACAGCATTTTTGCACTGCGGCTTGGTACTCTCGCCATTGCTTACGGATTACAATACTTGCAGCATCTTCGCCTAAATCTGAAAATCTTAGCCCAGCCCGAGTTAGCCAAGTTTCTACATCAGTTGTTTCACCAAGTATTTCTGGAATGGGATTAATCTTTTCCATGAGTAATATCTTTTATGCGTATTTAAAATTGGTCATTTTACTTTAAAACGAAACTATTGATAATAGCCAATATAATTATTTATCAAAATCATCAATAAAAGTGATTAAAAAAAGAGAATAAATTCCTATTACGGATCTCATTTTGAGGCATATACAGTGGGGCACAGCATTGCTGTGCCCCAACGAATGGTCTGTATTCTGTGTAATTTAGAACCGCTAGATTACGGCTGGCAAATATCATTGCTTTAGGTTGTGAATAAGCTATTTTCTAGCTCGTAATCACTAGAAGCGATAGCCTAATCCGGCTTGGAAACTGACAGCATGAGCATCACTATTTCTGTAGGCATCAATAGTACTAGAATCTCTTTTTTTACAAAATGTAACCTCGCACATCTGGTTCACCCAAGTGGCTGAATTCTTTCTCACCCACTTGGGTGTAACAAGTGAAATGAACTACCCCGCCCATCTAAGAAGATGGACGAGGTTTCTGACGTTTCATCTCAGCTAGTTGCTTAAACCCACCACAATGGGTAGAAGTAGAGCCATCCGATCCACGTTTGTCGAGGACGGTTCCCGTCCCCGTTACCCAATTGAGCATCACCATCGCCGCAGCTACGTCGCGGTCACAAGTAAATCCACATGGGCAATTATGGATTCGCTCAGATAATTCTTTCTTTTTTTGATTCCCGCAATTAGGACAGGTTTGAGAAGGCTTGACTTTCTGTGTAGGTACTTCTACAAAAATCCCGCCTGCCTCAGACAACTTGTACTTAATGGACGATCTCAACATCCCCATCCCTACATCTAATATGGAGCGATTAAGTCCTGTTTTTTGAGACTTTCTTTTACTACCTTTCAAAGAATGTCGAGTCATAGCTTTTATATTGAGTTTTTCTGTAGCAACGAGGCTGTTACAGCTTACTATCTCTGCTGCTACTTGATGAACCCAATTAGAGCGCTGATTAGACACCTTGCACTGTAGTTTTCTTACCTTTCTACTAACCTTCTTCCACCGATTAGATCCTTTAATTCTCTGCTTAAAATCAGGTTTAATTTTGCGTCGTTTAGACTTGGAGACAAGCTTTATCTTGGCTTGTGTAACCGACAAGTAACGCGGGTTCTCAACAATATTTCCGTTTGACATAGCAACAGCAGTCAGACACCCAAAATCTAGCCCAACTGCTTCTGTACCTGTTTCTCGGATTGGATTACACTGTACTGTGATCGAAGCATACCAAATCCCTTGGCGATTCACTACGGTACAAGTTGTCGGCTTTCCCCACGTCCTTGCAGATCCACGCATTTGAATCTTGCCTAAATTAGACAATTCTAAATGCCCATTCTTGCCGTTAGTTAAAGCTTTCCAACCTGCAATACATGGATAAGTCCATCCAGAATAATGCCTAATTGATTTGAACTTTGGGTATCCTCCTAAGCTTTTAAAAAAGCGCTGGAATGCCATGTCTACCCGCTTTAATGTAGCTTGCAAGGCATGACTTCCTAATTGCTTGTATTCGTACCACACCTCCTTAAAATCTGGTAAGCAATTTTGCTGTTCATAATAATCAACTGACTTTTTAAAATGCTTGTACTGATTCTTTCTATTAGCAATCGCCGCATTATATAAATCCTTATGCAAACGTCTCCAGTAACCCAAGGTTTTAGCTTGAGATGGAGACGGATAAAGACGAAATGTAATGCGACGGGTTATACTCATATCAATAACTTAGACTATAAACAATATATCCAAAATCAAGAAGAACCTACCTGATCCCGCTAGACCCTGCCCGTCCTTAACCCCGCCCATGATTACATGGACGAGGAATGCAGGACGGAATATTGTTCAAAAAGGGAACAGGTTAATTGTTACAGGAGATAGTTACTATTCCCGATGCCCTATTTCTCAATTTGAACTTTTGCTAGGTCTTTGCCAATTCGGTTTTTGATTACTCGTGCAGGTATGCCTACAGCAACGGAGAAAGGAGGAATATCTCTATTGACAACTGCTCCCGCGCCAATAACACTGCCTTTGCCGATAGTAACTCCATCTAATACTGTTACTCCATGCCCCAGCCAACAGTCATCCTCAATTATAATTCCCTTGCGAGTAACACCTTGGTATTTAATCGGCTCCATCGGATCGGCAAAATTATGATTATTGGCATATATCCCTGAGTGGGCAGCTATTAAGCAGTGTTTACCAATTTTGATATCTCCCGGCCCCTCAATACACACGTTGGGAGCAATGAATGTGTCTTCATCAATATGTATACACGTATTTTCTAAACACCCTATATCAACGTTACGCTCAATAGCGACTCTATTTGCTAGATGAATTCTATTATTTTTGTGTCCTCTAGCATCCATCCGCACACCCTTGAAAATATATACTCCACTGCCTATCTCAATACAGCAACTACCGTTAAATTCAACACCATTTTGAATATAAACTGGGCTGCCTATATGGGCAAAAATACTACGATATCCCAAATTACGCAACTTCGTCCCCAAAATAAGTGTAGGGATATCCCCTAACACAGTAGTTACTAAAAGTTCTTGCACGCGCTGCAATTTGGAAAAATATTGCTCGTTATACATGGCTATATATCTCTTCAATTAATTGTTGTTGACAGGATTGATTTGTTGGGTTTGTATCCTAATCTTCTGCCAATACCAAAAAGCTTTGTACTTATTGATACATGATTTCCATTGGCAGTATTACCAAAATTTACCCATGTTTTTAGATGGTTTCCCAATGTTGAAAAACCAGAGCCTAGTTTTGACTATGTGAGCAGGTAATATGTCCACCGCACACGAATTATATTTAATTCGATTATGCAAATTAGATGTTTTTTAGCTTATGCACAATTGCCTTGGATTGCTAGAAGCTCTTGTACCAGTCACAGTACGTAAAAATTTCGCTTCTTTTTCACCAAATCAATTAACAAAACAATCTCAGTGGATTACAGAGTCAAACCCCAGACGATTAAATTGTCTGATGGGAAAATTTGTTGGTTTAGATAGGCTACTGTTTCAGTTATTTGGCATTGCAAAGCTTGTTAGGCAAATAGGGATAAAATTGTTTACCTTGAGGCTACTTTTTCTCAAGCGGTTTTAGTCTTTTGAAACAACTCAGTTCCACAAGCTAATATTGCAACAAAAAATACATTTAACTAGATTATCTTCAAAAATTAGATAAAATTTCTGCCTAGCATGACAATGTAATTATTGTTGGATTTTTATGGGTATTTTTGCCCAACTAAAATCCAACTAGGGTGGATTATCTCCCACATCAGCCATCACATTGAAGTTAACCATCGGTGCAAACAAGTAAGCGCTTCCCCGACTGCTATGACGGCTTTCTTGCAACGAATTTCTAGAGTATGCTGCTCCAATCATGTTGCACACAGATGATTTACAGACTAACCAATTCATGTTTTTAATTACATAAATGGTTTTTAATAACAATTGTTTTTAACGATAACACATTTTATTTTTAGTGGAACACTCTTATGAAATAATTTGATTTTCAGGTTGCTTGTTAATTGTAATGGTGAGATTAGTTAACTTTTTTACTAAAGCAATGCCGACTCTACTCTTAAATGATTTTATACACTTAGAGAAAATTACTTGAAAATGGTCACTTTAAAACTTCTCTAAGCGATTCATTACCATTTATGTCTATATTTTTACTATTGCTTGTCCAAATAATTTTATATTTTTGTGTTAACTCAGAATGATATCTACTATACTAATGACACCCTCTTGGTTAAAAAGCTAAAAATTTTCCTCTTCCCTATTGCTTGTATCTAAAAATTTGTAAATCACCCATTCGGGTGAGCCGAGCGGGTGATGCGTACTAGGCACTATTTATTATAAATTTTATTGAAAGAAAGCTAAAACGTAGCTTAGTTTCTAGGAGAAGTCCAGAAAAAACATCAAATGCCCAGATTGAGGTATCGGTTTTAACTCACACACTTGGTTCAAATTATGGCTTTAATTAAAGAAATTGCCCAAGAAGCTCTAAATACCGGCTATCTGAGTGTTGTAGCCGAAGATCAACTGCGATCGCAGCTTCAAAGTAATTATGATTCAGAAGACCTAGATGCCTGGATCATTTTACAGCGAGCTATTGCGGCGGGTGATGTAAAACAAGAGTCGCGCCGAAAAAAAGCTTCTGTCTTTCCTAAAGCCAACGACGCTTCATCTAGTATCAAACTTGCTTATCAAATGGCAGCGGAGATTGCTTATGCAGCAGCTGTAGCTTTGTCAATGACAAAAAATACCAAAGATCAGCCTTCACTAGGCGCATAAAACAACACATTACCACGTTATTTTCCTGCTTTAGTATTAAAATTTTATACCAAGTAGTTAGCACTCGCTTTTCCTAGTTAACTGCTTGGTATTATTTTTAGACGATTTAATTTTAGGCGATGTCTACGATGGGCTATTGAGGTCACATCACCTTAAACTAATCTTAACCGAATAATAGAGTAAGTCTTTCCTCTCACACTGCCTCTAGGTTAAGGCAATTTTATTAAAAAATAATTAAAATTTTAACTGTTCCTCGATGCAGCAATGATTAATTTTCACCCTCAGCCAAGACCTTAGATTGATCCCCGGAATAAATACTAAAATAAATATAAATTATTTATTCAAAACTGGATTTTCTTAAGTGATATATACCAGTAAATGATTAAATCTTAATATACCAAGTACATGGCTGAGATAACGCATAGAATGAGCTTGTCCTAAGCATACAGAATCATAGACAAACCTATACAAACACGTAAAAACCTGTACAGGGTTTTTGTTGACAATATTATTAAAAATGTAGTACTTTGAAGTAATAGCAAATCACAGTGTTAAGAGAAATTAAAAGAAAGTGCTTTTATCGCTCAAAACACAGTTAAAATTAAATTTACAGCAGCGGGTTTTCATGTCAAAACACGCTGGAATAGCAAGATTTACATATAATTGGGGATTGGCTACATGGCAATCTTTATATCAAGATGGATATCAACCAAATCATCGGTTACTCCGAACATTTTTTAATAATCATGTGAAGACAAATCTGGCTTTGTCATGGTTAAAAGAACAAGGCATTTGTCAAAAAATAACTGAGTTTGCCTTTGAGAATTTGGGAGATGCTTACAAAAGATTTTTTAAGGGCTTAGGAGGCTACCCAAACTTTAAAAAGAAAAGTAGGGGTACAGATAGTTTTACTATCAATTCAGGCGGTAAACCGATTAGTGTTGGTGGAACTCGGATAAAACTACCTACCATAGGATGGGTTAGAACTTATGTTCGCGTAGCGTCTCGAAGAGAAGCACTCCCCCACATAACTACCACTAAATTCACAATTTCCCAACGGGCTGGTAACTGGTATATAAGTTTTACCTTTGAACAAGAGTTAGCATTACCATCAACTACGATGACAATCGTCGGAGTTGATTTAGGAATTAAAGTCTTGGCTACCTTATCCACAGGGGTTGTCTTTGATAACCCCAAAGCTAGGGATAAAATGAAGAAAAAGCTGGCTAAACAATCTCGTCAACTGAGCAATAAAACCAGAGATTCTAAAAGATATTCAAAACAAAAGTTAAGAGTTGCAAAGATTCATAAACGCATCTCTGACATCAGACTTGATGCGACACATAAAGCTACAACTGCTATTAGCAAAAACCACGCCAAAATAGTCATTGAAAGCTTAAATGTCAAAGGGATGATGTCAAATCATAAATTAGCTGGTGCGGTGAGTGATGCGAACTTTTATGAATTTCGGAGACAATTAGAATACAAATCTCAAAAATTTGGTTCTGAGATTGTGTATGCTCCTATGTTCTACCCATCTACTAAAACTTGCTCTAACTGCGGTCATGTTCAGCCTATGCCGCTATCCGTAAGAGTGTTTGACTGTCAAATCTGTAAAATCAGCCTACACAGGGACCAGAATGCCGCAAAAAATCCAGAAAAACTACTTGTACTGAGCCGGTCGTTGTAGGACGATAAGTCATTAAAACACGGTAGGCTTTACCGTGTCTGGACGCGGAGGGTTCGGGAGCCGACTCCACCCAATGAAACGTCAAATAAATGTTGGATGTCCAAGGATGTCCAGAGTTTATGTAGCAGTAAACAATAACCATAGCTAAACTTGGAGTTTTGCCAACCTATGCAGCCAATTCGCACATTTAATGTATCCCCTTCACTACCGCCGCGACTCGAACCACTACGGCGGCTAGCATATAACTTGCACTGGGATTGGAACGTTGACACTAAAGATTTATTCCGTCGCTTAGACTCTGACCTGTGGGAGTCTAGCCATCATAACCCGGTGTTAATGTTAGGTACTATCTCTCAATCGCGGCTTCTGGAAGTTGTCGAAGATGAAGGCTTCCTAGCGCAAATGGATCGATCTGCCCGTCAGTTAGACGATTATTTGCAAGAGCGTACCTGGTATCAGAAACAACGGGAGCATAAACCAAAAGAATGCTACGCCTATTTTTCGGCGGAATTTGGACTTGTAGATTGTTTGCCCGTGTATTCTGGGGGCTTGGGCGTTTTGGCGGGGGATCACCTCAAATCTGCCAGTGATTTGGGGCTACCGCTTGTAGGTGTAGGTTTGCTGTATCAGCAAGGCTACTTTGCCCAGTATCTCAATGCCGATGGCTGGCAGCAAGAACGCTACCTGCTCAACGATTTCTATAATATGCCCTTGCATCTAGAGCGCAATGCTGATGGTTCAGAACTGCGGATTGCGGTAGATTATCCAGGACGGAAGGTGTATGCCAGAGTTTGGCGTGTACAGGTAGGAACAGTTCCCCTGTATTTGATGGACACCAACATTGAACCCAACAACACTTACGATCACGACATCACAGATCAGCTGTATGGTGGCGACATCGATATGCGTATCCACCAGGAAATCATGCTGGGGATCGGTGGTGTGCAAATGCTCAAAGCTTTGGGGCTGAAAGTCACCGCTTACCACATGAATGAAGGCCATGCTGCCTTCTCTGCCCTAGAACGCATCCGCTTGCTGATTCAGGAAGAAGGACTGAATTATGTCCAAGCTAAACAGGTGGTAGCTTCTAGCAATATTTTTACTACCCACACGCCAGTACCAGCAGGGATTGACTTGTTCGCTCCCGACAAAATGCTGTACTACCTGGGGTACTATGCAGAGATATTTGGGTTGCCTAAAGAGCAATTTTTAGGACTGGGGCGCGAAAATACAGGCGATTTATCTGGGCCTTTCAGTATGGCGGTGCTGGCGCTGAAGATGGCAACATTTTCTAACGGTGTCGCACAACTGCATGGTGTGGTGTCGCGGCAAATGTTCCAGGGCTTATGGCAGAAAGTGCCAGTAGAAGAAGTGCCGATCGCAGCAATTACTAATGGTGTCCATGCTCGGAGTTGTGTTGCGAAATCGACTCAAGAATTGTACGATCGCTACCTGGGGCCAAATTGGTCATCAGCACCAGCAGATAGCCCATTGTGGGAGCGGATGGACGCCATTCCCGATGAGGAGTTGTGGCGCAATCACGAACGCTGCCGCTTAGATATGGTTTTGTATGTGCGGGATCATTTGGTCAAGCATTTGCGCGATCGCGGCGCTTCCGCCTCCGAAATTTTCCAAGCCCAAGAAGTTTTAGATCCTTACGCTTTCACCATTGGCTTTGCCCGTCGCTTTGCTACCTACAAACGTGCTACCCTGTGGATGCGTGATTTGGAACGAATTAAGCGGCTTTTGCTGGCTAACAAAGACCGAAAAGTGCAATTCGTGATTGCTGGTAAGGCACATCCCAAGGATATTCCCGGTAAAGAACTCATCCGCGATATCAATCACTTTATCCACGAACAACATTTAGAAAAACAGGTAGTGTTTGTTCCCAATTACGACATTCACATAGCCCGATTGATGGTTGCGGGTTGCGATATCTGGTTAAATACACCGCGTCGTCCACGGGAAGCCTCTGGTACTAGCGGGATGAAAGCGGCAATGAATGGATTGCCGAATTTAAGTGTACTAGATGGCTGGTGGGATGAAGCTGATTATGTCCGCACGGGCTGGGCAATTGGACATGGAGAGAATTACGACGATCCTAACTATCAAGATGAAGTAGAAGCAAATGCTCTTTATGAGTTGTTAGAGAAGGAAGTTGTACCGCTATTTTATGAACATCGGGATACTGATGGTTTGCCCCGTCCGTGGGTTGCCAAAATGAAGGATGCAATTCGGTTGAATTGTCCCTTCTTTAATACAGCGCGGATGGTAAGAGAATACGCTGGGCGGGCTTATTTCCCAGCTAGCGATCGCTATCATACCCTGAGTGTTGATAACTATGCCCCAGCTAAAGAACTAGCTGCTTGGAAAGAAAAACTAAGGGAACACTGGTTCGACATCACAATCAAAGATATTGACGTATCAGCAGCTTCAGACATTGAGGTTAACCAAACCGTTGCTGTCAAAGCCAAGGTTAACTTGGCAACTTTGACCGATGATGATGTGCAGGTGGAGTTATATCAAGGTGCGATCGATGCCAATGGTGAGATTGTCAACGCTGTACCAGTGGTGATGGATTACCAAGGTGAAGATGCACAGCAATTGAGCATTTACACGGGTAATATTACCTATACTGCTTCTGGTTTGCAAGGCTTGTCTTTGCGTGTATTGCCGAAAAATCAATACCTAGCTAATCCCTATGAACCAAGGTTGATTGCTTGGGCAGAATAATAGTGCTGAGTAGTTATTGAATACTCAAGATTAGGCGTTGCTGATTTAAGTTTAGCAACGCCTTTTATGTTAAATATTTTCAGGTAGAAAATTAATATTTAGTATCTGTTCTAAGGTATAAGTACAAGATTGAGGTAAGTTATCTAGTTTGCCTTCAGTTTTATCAATTACATATCCCAAAGCATCATCATAAATTAATGCTAATTCATTTTCTAAGTATTGATATAAATTCGTTGTCAAATGACGTTTTAATTGATTCCTAAAACTTCTAATTTCTGCTTTCCAATGTCCAGAATTATATTGAGATTCTTTTGTCCAATATTGCAACAATAAAAGATGTCTAATAATTTGTTCTAATAAACTAGCAACCTTGGCTTTGTCTCTACGACCCAAATTTTCTAGCTCCTCAATTAAGTTTTCTAAATCTAATTCTTCTAAATGGTTAGCTTTCAATAGTTTGATTGTTTCTTCTAACCAGAGATGATCGTCAATTTCATAAAGTTGTTTTAAACTCAAATTAGAACTAACTCTTTGCATAAAACCTCTTTGAGTTAAATCTTACAATATTACAATTTTAGGCTAATATTCTTTGAGGGATGATAATGTAGCCAGTGGTGCGTAGGCGTAGCCCGTCGTAGACATCGCCTAGAACTAAATTACGCTGTTCTCCCCAATACCACCAATAAGCGGCAACATAGGCGCAAATTAAGCTATCTAGTTTATCTTCGGTTGCTTTGAGGGCTGCGCCGGTAGTAGGGATTTCGGAAGGAAAGGAACCGCAGAGGCGCAGAGGACGCAGAGGAGGAGAGAAGGAGGGGAGGATATCGAGAAGATAATTTTGGAGTTTGATTAGTTCTAGGCGGCGCTCATTGAGGCGTCCTTTTTTGTATTTGAGGATGCGTTCTAAGTTGAATAGGTTAACGATTGCTGGGTGGGGAAAGACTTCTATTTGATATCTGCTGAGTTTTTGCGGTTCTATGGTGGGGGCGTGTGCAAAACCGCGTAATTCTAATTCTAAGCCAAAGTTGATGGTGCGATCGGCGAAGGGGAGGTTTTGATTAGCTGGGTAGCATCCTGCATGATATTTACCAAAGTACTTATGGCTGAGTTTGTCGGGGAGGCGGCTCCCAGTGGCGTTGGGTATGAGGGTAGGTGCATCTACGGCGATGATGGCGGGTTCGTCTGGTTGTACGCTTTTATCAATCCAGGTGAGGATGTCTGCAATGGCTTCTTTACGGTCTAAATCAAGTAGTTGCAGTTGTCCATCTATCCATTCTAAACAGCACAGTCCACTTGGTTGCGATCGCCAGCCTAAATCAATGCCAATAAATTTCATGGTCATAACACGAATTTGCGATTATTTTCGCATTTCGCGGCAACGATTCACCTAAATTTACTTGCTAAAAATCGTGAGAAATAATCTTATAATCTTAAGCAGGTTGTCTTAATTTATTTTATCTGGCAATAAGTTAATCAAGATTATTATAATGAAAATCTTATTTTTACATCCCAATTTTCCCTCGCAATTTCGCAATCTAGCGACAGTTTTAGGTAAAGATCCTAATTACAAAGTCGTCTTTGGGACAAATCGTCGTGAAGGGGAAATACCTGGCGTTTTTAAAGCTATTTACACTCCTTCTCGTGAAGCTGCTCCCCAAACCCACCATTACGTTCGCAACCTGGAAAATGCTGTTCTCACCGCGCAGGCTGTCTATCGCGTGGCAGAAAAATTAAAAGCTGAGGGTTTCGTTCCAGATATAGTTTATGGTCATTCTGGTTGGGGGCCGACTTTGTTTATGAAAGATATTTTTCCCAAAGCAGAATTATTGTGTTATTTCGAGTGGTTTTACAATGCTCACGGTTCCGATGCAGATTTTGATCCCAATGAACCACTAAATGCTGATGATGAATGCCGCATCCGCGTCAAAAATACGCCGATTTTGACTGATTTATATAGCTGCGATCGCGGTCTTTCTCCAACGAATTGGCAGCGTCAGCAGTTTCCCAAAGAATATCATAGCAAAATCACTGTACTTCATGATGGTGTTGATACTAAATATTTTGTCCCTAAACCAGGTGCAAAGTTAGTTTTACCAAGAATAAATCTTGACCTTTCCCATGTGGAAGAGTTAGTAACTTATGTGGGACGGGGGATGGAACCTTATAGAGGTTTTCCGCAGTTTATGGAAACGGTGGCGCTAATTCAGCAGCGAAGACCTCAGTGCCATGTGGTAGTTGTGGGAGAAGATCGGGTGGCTTATGGGAAGAACCTACCCGATGGGCAGACTTATAAACAATTAATGTTAGAAAAATTATCTTTGGATTTATCGAGGCTGCACTTTACAGATAGGCTTCCTTATAATGAGTATCTTCAGGTTTTGCAAGCTTCTTCTGCTCATGTTTATTTAACTCGTCCTTTTGTTTTATCCTGGTCAATGTTAGAAGTAATGGCAGCAGGATGTTTACTAGTAGCTTCTAATACTCCGCCAGTATTGGAAGTCGTACAGGATGGGGTGAATGGACTGCTGGTAGATTTCTTTTCTCCCCATAATATTGCTAATAGGGTTGAAGAGGCGCTGAATCATCCTCAAGAGATGCAAGCAATTCGGGCGAATGCGCGAGAGACAATTTTGAAGCGTTATGATTTGGCAAAACTTTTACCACAGCATTTGCAATGGATGTTCGCTGGTAAAAGTTCTGATTCTTTGAAAAAGCGCTCAGTTTCTAAAGGATTTGGCAAAAGTTAGATGTCATTAGTTAAGTAGGTAGGCGTAATTAAATATAAGATCAAACCTCACCCTCAATCCCTCTCCGTGAGTTCGGAGAGGGAAGCCGGAGGCAGGGTGAGGTTTTATATTTCATTTGACCCACTTACTTAGAACCAAGAAATTGGACTTTGGAGAAATGATAGAGAAATATAAAAGCGATATTTAAAATGCGAATTATTTTTACCATTGCCCATTTTTTCAACCCTACCAGTGAGGGTCGTCATGCTTCCCAACGCAAAGACCCGCAACCGCGCTTGCAGGCGTTAACTAATAGCCTTACCGCCTTACACCAATTATTTGGTAAATCTCAAAGTATCATTAACATTGCTCAACGAATAGCTTTTCCCGCTAACCAGCCGCAGTCTCACGAACTAGATATTGTTATTTGTACAACCCAAGATAATCATCTTTTGAATCAGCTTCCTTTACCATCCCATTTATATAAGCATCATTCTACTAATGTAGAACCTCTGCTTTTAGGGTTTGAGTGCCAAGCTGTTTTGCAAAGTTGTCTCGGTCAATATGATTACTACTGCTTTTTGGAAGATGACTTAATTATCCATGATCCTTGGTTTTTTATAAAATTAAATTGGTTTACCCAACAAGCCGGTGATTTAAATTTGCTCCAGCCAAATCGTTATGAAGTCTCCCCTTACGCTTTAGTTCATAAAGCTTACATTGATGGGGATTTGGCTTTGCGAGTAACTGCTCCCTTTCAAAATGTGCAGGAGCAACCGGAACTCAAGGGTACAATTATGAATGCACCAATTACCTTTTGTCGTGCCCTCAATCCCCATGCAGGCTGCTATTTTTTGAATGCAAATCAGATGACTCATTGGGCTAATCAAACTTATTTCCTTGACCGGGATGTTAGCTTTGTTGGACCTCTAGAAAGTGCTGCAACCTTGGGAATTATGAAAACATTCCGAATTTACAAAACTTCACCGGAGCAAGCAAGTTTTTTAGAGATTCAGCACTCTGGAACTGGATTTATAGGGTTAATTGGAGGACAGGTTGGTTTAGCACAGAGGTAAGCAAGCCAAAAAGGAAACGAACTAATAAGTTAGGACTTACGCATTGACAAGAAATGGTAAATATGCGTAAGTGAAAAACCACATCTTTCGTAAGGGCACAGCAATCCTCATACGTGTCAACTTAAGAAAAAATCTGCTTTGAGAAGACGTTTTGCCCTCATCCCCTAACCCCTTCTTCCAACTTGGGAGAAGGGGAACTGGAGAATTTGCTCCCCTCTACCAATTTTGGGAGAGGGGTTAGGGGTGAGGGTCAAGCCTAGAAAGCTTGCCAATGCTAGCTTTCACGTTAAGTTGACACCAATGAGCATTGCTGTGCCCCTACAGTATGGTCTATTTCCGTAGTTTACCGCCGTAGGCATCGCAGGATAATTAAGAAAAGCCTGAAACAACCGATTTTTGTTAATACACATCACGATGCACTTGTACAGTGAGTAACTCCTATAAGTATATTTTAGCGATGGTATTTGATACATCAATACTCAATAGATCCAGGGGTCGTCATCACAATTTCGTAAAAATTCAAATATTGGCAGTATAAATTATTTACTTAAGGAAAAGACTAGAGAAACATAAATTACCATGTTTCTCTAGTCTTCGGTACGCATAAATCATTTTTAATATTATCAAATAAGCTCTGTAATAATACTTATAATGTTTTTTGTGCTGTAAGTTTAGCACCCTAATTTGTCTGTTTTCAATGATCACAGAATAAATGTTTTGAACCAAGTCTTGCTTCACCCGATCAGAGTAATTATTGATTACCCAGATGGTTCACCCGATTGGGGGAAGACGATAAGCAATGATGGACTCAGATTGATAAGATGAAGACAGGACTTACGCAAAAAAGTTCTGAAGTAGCGGTAATTCATGAATTACCGCTACGAAAAATCAGGTTTTTGAGACAATTTTGCGTAAGTCCTAGAAGAAAAGGTAAAGATTTTTACTATGACTATTGTTAACATTGCTTCTCCCCTAATTGCGATCGCAGGACAAACCCGCCAAGCTGCAAGTAAACTAGCGATTCTCTCCACTGAGGCAAAAAATCAAGCACTTGTTGCGATCGCTCAAGCTTTAGAATCAGCTAGAGATGAAATTTTACAAGCAAATGTTGCTGATTGTAAAGCTGCTGATGCCGAAGGAATTCCCAAACCACTTTATAAACGCTTGCAGTTGGATGAACATAAATTAAGAGATGCGATCGCTGGGGTACGAGATGTTGGTAAACTAGCTGATCCTATCGGTAAAGTACAGATTCACCGCGAACTTGACACTGGTTTAATTCTCAAGCGAATTACTTGTCCTTTAGGCGTTTTGGGAATTATTTTTGAAGCACGTCCAGAGGCGGCGATTCAAATTGTTTCCTTGGCGATAAAATCGGGAAATGGTGTGATTCTTAAATGTGGAAAAGAAGCCGTGCGTTCTTGTGAAGCGATAGTTAAGGCAATTAAACAAGGATTATCTCAAACTGCTGTTAACCCTGATGCGGTACAGTTACTCACAACTAGAGAAGAAACTTTAGAACTTTTGAAGTTAGATAAATATGTAGATTTAATTATTCCCAGAGGTTCTAATTCTTTTGTGCGCTTTGTGCAAGAAAATACACGGATTGCTGTATTAGGCCACGCCGATGGAATTTGTCATCTTTATATAGATAAAGCGGCAGATATTTCTAAAGCAGTTACGATTACAGTAGATGCAAAAGCGCAATATCCTGCTGTTTGTAATGCGATTGAAACTTTGCTGGTTCACGCCTCTATTGCTACAGAATTTTTACCACAAGTCGCTGAGGCTTTGCAAGAACGCCATGTAGAATTAAGAGGTGATAAACGCACCTTGGAAATTTTGCCTAACATTGTAGCTGCAACAGAAATAGATTGGGAAACAGAATACAGCGATTTTATTTTGTCTATTAAAATAGTAGATTCTATAGAAGGTGCGATCGCACATATTAACGAATATGGTTCTCGTCATACTGACGCGATCATTACTGAAGATTTAACATCTGTGGAAACTTTCTTTGGATTGGTGAATTCAGCCAATATATTCCACAATTGTTCTACCCGATTTGCTGATGGTTTTCGCTATGGTTTCGGTGCAGAAGTAGGAATTAGTACACAACAAATGCCTCCTCGCGGCCCTGTTGGTTTAGAAGGATTAGTTACATACAAATATCAAATGACTGGTGATGGCCATATTGTAGCTACTTACACTGGGGCGAATGCTAAAGCTTTTACTCATCAAGATTTGGAGTAAAGTATTCTCAGATAAGTAGCTAGGCACAAGTGCTGTCCACATAGGTTTCAACTCTTTTATCCACATTTTGTCAGAGTTAAACTCTCACGCTGACCGACATCCCGCCCTGAACTTTAGTTCAGGGCTAATAGCTGAAGTCCACTTAAGTGGACTGAACAATCAATTTAGTCCACTTAAGTGGACTTCAGCTATGAGACTCGGAATTCATTCCGAGGCGGGATAGAGACGCAGTGCGAGATTTATGAATAAAGATATGGCCAAACAAGTTTTAGTGATTGAGTATTGCAAAATCATCGGTGGCTGATAAATCAATACAGTTCAGTTAAGCATTTTTTCTTCTCTTCCTTCTCTTAGGAGACGCTGCGCGAACGTGTCCTTTACGTCCTACCCTGCGGCAAGCCGCTCCGCGTCTATGCGGTAGCCTCCGGCAAGCCGCTTTGCGTCTATGTTAAAAAAATTCACTTTGACAAAGAGAAAAGCCTTAACCCAAGCGTATTGGCTGATAAATTAACCATTAAACTAATGCTTTCAACAAAGCCTGAAGTTTAAGCTGCACCTCTGCAAATTCCTTATCAGGATCAGATCCCGCAACGATACCAGCACCAGCATACAATCTCGCGCGATCGCCATCAATTAATGCTGAACGAATTCCCACAATAAACTCGCAGTTCCCCTGAGAATCTATCCAACCCAGAGGCGCAGCATACAAACCTCTCTCAAAGCTTTCATAACGCCGAATTTCTGCACAGGCTACATCTCGTGCTGCACCAGCAACGGCTGGTGTAGGATGCAATTGGGCGACAATCTTTAATGGATGTATATTAGGAGGAACTGTAGCGCTGATTGGTGTCCATAAATGCTGGATATTCGATAATTGTCGCAGCCGTGGTGCTAATATTTGGGGTAACAAACCTAGCTGGCATAGGCGTTGTGTAATGAAATCAAGCACCAGTGAATGTTCGTGCTTTTCTTTTTCACTATTAAGCAAGCGATTGGCATTAGCTGCATCTTCAGCAGGGGTTTTACCTCGTGGTGCAGAACCAGCTAAAGCATCAGTGATTAATTGTTGATTATTAATACTAATTAATCTTTCTGGACTTGCACCGATAAAGTTTTGTCCTTTGCCATTACTTGTAGAAAAAATATAACAATTAGGATGTATTTGCCTAAGATTATTTAAGGATTTAACTAAGTCAAATTGGTTGCTTGATTTTACATCTAATATATCTGCTAGGACAATCTTGCTTAAATGATTAGACCTAATTTTTTCCAAAACTGATACTACTGAACGTTTAAACTGAGTAGCATTGGTGACAGATTTCTTATAGAACTTTCTTGGAAAAGAATTAATATTAGCAGAGTAATATTCTAAAGATTGGATAAATTCAATTTTATTTTGCAGATTATCCAATAACCTTTGAATATTTGCACTTTCATTGATAATTATATTTGTTACTAATATGCAACGCTGATTTTTAACAGCTACTTGCCAACGGGGAAGAAAGATGGTAGCAGATGGAAATGGATAATCTACTTGGGCATTTTTATCAAAAAAGCTGAAATAACAAAAAAAATGAGGCCCAGAAAAACCTTGGTTAGCGTTACCAAAGTTAATTATATTTTTTAGACAAGATTTGATAAAATGTTCAGCTTGAGTAAAACGATCTACACCATCAATTTGTAACTTTACCACGGCATCAATTGCCGCGATCGCTTCTCCTTTACCTTTGTCCTCAAAGTAAAAATTTATTTCATTTGCTTGTGTTAGTTTATCTAATACAAGTAAAGGATCAACTAAATCGATCTCCTGAGAGATACTGACAATTTGCCTGCAATTATTTTTGACGCACTTTTCTTGCACTGCTACCAAAAATTGATATAAATCTTTGCGCTCTACAAAGAGGTTGCTACGACATGGTGAAACTGTCATGGATCTATAGTAAATTTTTTTAAGTTAACTTTCTAAAGTGTAATTAATCGTGGTCGTATTTCTACAGGTAACATATTAAGTTGTCATTTCACCAGCGTAGGATTTGCTTTGTTTATGGTGTTACCAGAGCCTGACAAGCCAGTTTCAGCCCAAGCCTGGAACGTGAGAGTAGAGTGTTAACAACACAAGGTTAACGAACCACAGTCAAAGTGGCAGTTGTTTTTAGCTGATGAATATCTAGTACAGCACGACCTAAAAAAGCTACCATTCCAACAGTTAAAAAACCCAAATCATAAGTTTTTTGACTTTTGACTTTTGACTTTTGACTTCCGCGTAGCGGTGCGTCTCTTTAAATTATAAAATCTCAAGTGTAAGTAATTTTCCGGCAATTTAATTAATCACGACTGATGACAACCAAGCAGATTTTATATCCCAACACTAAGTTATGGATGGCAGCGATTAAACCGCCAATGTACAGTGTTGCCATTATGCCCATTTGGGTAGGAACAGCAGTAGCTTATGCCGAAACTAAAAATTTCAATGTTGGAGTATTTTCTACTTTTGTAGGTGCGGCAATCTTAATTCTCGCCTGGGAAAATATCACTAATGATGTCTTTGATTCCGAAACAGGTATCGATCAAAATAAGCACCATTCTCTGGTTAACTTAACAGACAATAAGCCATTAATATTTTGGATAGGAAATTTGTGTTTAGGTTTGGGGTTGCTGGGCATACTAGCGATCGCCTTTTGGCAACAAGACCTAACTGTTATCGGCATCATTTTACTATGCTGTGGTTTAGGCTATATGTACCAAGGGCCTCCCTTTCGCTTAGGATATCAGGGTTTAGGCGAGATTCTTTGCTTTTTTGCCTTTGGCCCCTTAGCAGTAGAGGCAGCATACTACAGCCAAACCCAAACTTGGTCAATGACAAGTTTAGCAGTCTCAGTCATTGTCGGGATTGCCACAACCTTAATTTTATTTTGCTCACATTTTCACCAAGTTAAGGATGACATAGCCGCAGGTAAGCGATCGCCTATTGTCCGTCTAGGAACTCAAAAAGGGGCCCAACTCCTAGTTTTGTTCACTGGTAGCATTTATCCACTCACCTTGCTGTTTGTGCTATTGGGAATTTCTCCAGCTTGGACGTTATTGAGTTGGGTAAGTTTACCCTTTGCTGTCAAATTATGCAGCCACGTCCAAAAAAATCACAACCAGCCAGACAAAGTTAGTAACTGTAAATTCATCGCCGTAGCCGTGCATTTCTGGGCTTGCTTGCTGCTTGGACTAGGATTTGTGCTTTAGTTGGGCATTGGGCATTGGACATTGGGCATTGGAGCAGAGAGAGATTGACTAATGACTAATGGCTACAGATTTGAATTTCGTCCTTATCAGCGAAGATTTGTGCGAACACTGACTACCAATCATGGTACTTGGGATATTCGTGAAGGTATTATCCTCCGTCTCACCGACGAATCAGGTAGAGTTGGCTGGGGAGAAATCGCCCCCATCAGTTGGTTTGGTTCCGAAACCCTAGAACAAGCCTTAGATTTTTGTCGCCAACTCCCAAGAGAAATCACAGACGGGATAATTTTCTCTATCCCAGATGAGTTACCTGCTTGTCAATTTGGCTTTGAATCAGCGTGTGGGAGTGAATTCTTTTCAATGCCCAATGCCCCATGCCCAATGCCCCATGCCCAATCTTTCAGTGCTTTATTACCAGCCGGGGAAGCGGCTTTAAATCAATGGGAAACGTTGTGGCAGCAGGGATATCACACATTTAAGTGGAAAATTGGTGTGTATGCGATCGCTGATGAACTAGAAATTTTTGAGTCACTGATACACACCTTAGCAGACTTTAGCAAACTGCGATTAGATGCCAACGGTGGACTCACCTATGAAGAAGCTAACTTATGGCTGCGGACTTGCGACAATTTTAAGACGAATGCAGAACTAGCTGTAGAAATTGAATTTATCGAACAACCGTTACCCGTTGAGCAATTTCAGCAGATGTTGGAATTGAGTCTGAGTTATCAAACTGCGATCGCTTTAGATGAATCTGTCGCCACACTTAAGCAACTCGCCGCCTGTCATCAACAAGGTTGGCGAGGGATTTTTGTGATTAAGCCTGGGATAATTGGATCACCATCTCGTCTGAGAAAGTTCTGCCACTACCATCAAATTGATACCGTATTTTCATCAGTATTTGAAACTGCGATCGGTAGACTTGCAGCGCTCCAGCTAGCGGCGGAATTATCCCAAAACAATAGGGCAGTTGGTTTTGGCATCGACCATTTTTTTGAACAAGAACAAACGTGGCTTCAAAGTCTATGGAACGACCTTTAAACTGTCTTAATAACCTAACTCAGGATGATTGGCTTATTGGTTACAACAGCCATCAATTTAATCAAATAGCTCAAGAATTATATTTAGAACTAACACAATTATCAGCGTATGGAATACCACCAAAAATTATCTTAGCCGAACGTGAACCAGTACGATTTCTAGCAAGTTTTATTGCCGCTTGTGCAGCTAATTGTCCAGTTTTTCTTTGTAACCCCGACTGGGGAACACAAGAATGGCAGCAAGTCTTTGATTTAGTAAAACCAGATATTATTTTGGGAATAGGCAATAGCGAATGGGAAATAAGAAATAACGATAATTACCAATGCCCCATGCCCAATGCCCCATGCCCAATGCCCCGTTGCATTATGATTCCCACAGGTGGTTCATCCGGGCAGATTAAATTTGCCATCCATACTTGGGAAACTCTCATCGCATCTGTACAAGGATTTACAGAATACTTTCAACTAAAACAAGTCAATTCATTTTGCGTATTACCGCTATATCACGTTAGCGGTTTAATGCAATTTATGCGCTCTTTCACCACCGGGGGTAAACTGGCTATTCTGCCATTTAAAGCAGTAGAAACAGGTCAAATATTCAATATTAAACAATCAGAATTTTTAATATCTTTAGTTCCAACGCAGTTACAAAGACTCCTGCAAAATCCCGAATTAACTCAATGGCTAACCCAATTTAATACTGTACTTCTGGGAGGTGCGCCAGCATGGAACGAACTACTAGAAAAAGCTAGATTTCATCGCATCCGGTTAGCACCTACTTATGGCATGACAGAAACAGCCTCTCAAATTGCTACCCTCAAACCAGATGATTTTCTCAGTGGTAAAATTAGTAGTGGTCAAATTCTTCCCCATGCAAAAGTAACTATTCGCAATCAGCAAGGCGAGATTTTAAATTCCAATCAAATCGGAAATATTACCATTCAGGCTCAATCTTTAGCCCTTGGTTACTATCCTATAACCAGAGAAAATCAAGCTGATTTCCAAATAGATGATTTAGGTTTTTTAGACGAGCAAGGTTATTTAAATATTGTCGGACGTAACAGCGACAAAATTATTACAGGTGGAGAAAATATTTACCCAGCAGAGATTGAATCAGCTATACAAGCAACTCAATTAGTTGCCGATATTTGTGTCATCGGCATCCCAGATAAACATTGGGGACAAGCCTTAACAGCGATTTATATTCCCAAAACATCAAATACCTCTGCCTTAAAAATTCAAACCCTACTCAAAGACAAACTCAGCAAATTTAAAATTCCTAAATATTGGATTCCTCAGCAAAACCTACCTCGCAACTCCCAAGGTAAAATTAACCGCCAACAGCTACAGCAAATAGCCACAGAATTCCTCCAAAATCCCATCACATAATCTCTCTCGACTTTCTTCTCTCTGCGCCGCGCCAGTTGCTTCAACGGGGGGAACCCCCGCAACGCACTGGCTTCTCTGCGTCTGGGCGGTTCGTCTCCAACCACTGAACTATCTCATCAGATAATTCCTGCTTACTTCTACTACTTACATCAATACAAACATGCCTAGTAATAGCCTTAGCAACCACCACCTCACCCACTGTAATTTCGTAAGTAACTTCAAACTTATCACTACCTATTTTTTGGGGAATTAAACTAATTAGCAACTTGTCTCCCCCAAACATAGGGCGCAAAAAATCGACACTAGCATGAACAATAGGAAACCCCACAGACGGATTAGTAAAAAACTCTTTGAGATTAATACTTGATGCTTCTAGAGATTCTTCATAAGCTTCATGGCAAATACCCAAAACATTAGCAAAATAAACTACTCCAGCAGCATCAGTATCTTGAAAACGAACCGTGCGGTTATAAGTAAAAGGCATTTTTGACAATTAATTAAATATTAAAAAAACAGCAGGTTTATCGCCTGCTCTACAAAGTAATTATATTGCAACCAAGTGTTCTACCAGAAGCGATCAAGATGATTTAGCGCATCTTCATACAAAATTGGTATTACGCGCCATCTTTAGTTAGTTTAAGACAAGGTAATCAATAATTTAAAATTTCAAGTAAACAGACTTTTAAAAAACTTCATCAACCCGGTACATTAAATTAAACCGATTTTTTTTAATGTACGCTATCCATTAAATTAAACTTGATGTAGTCTTGCAATCTAAGTAATTAATCTAAAAATTATGCAGCCAAATTCTCTAACCAATAGGTCAAAGCAGATAGTAAATGTGTTTGTTCTGCTACTGGTTTCCTCATTTTGCTGGCAAAATTCAGTGAAGGCGCAGTCTCAGTCAAATACGCAACTTTTGCCATTTTTTGATAATGTAGATAACCCAGTTCCTGTTCGTTTCCCCGCAGGGCAACAGGCAGATATCACACCACCTCCACCGTTGCTAAATCCTTTTGACAAGGCTGTACTAAAACTCTGCGGCCCTATTGGTACAAGAGTTAGTTCTAATAATTTTAAACAATTGTTATCTTATTACCCAGATGTGTTGCAAAAACTTCAGCAAGCTAGCGGCGGTGAACTGCGTTCTGGACGTAATAATAAAGTACAATTTATCGATGATTTAACTAATATTTGGTTCCAACGTCGAGGGTTTGAGCATATATTTTGTGGGGAAATATATAATGCCAATGATATTGGTGGCTTACATTTTCACGGCAGATATTTACAACTACAAAATGAAGGAATAGGGGGACGGTTGCCAAATAATCAGGGACGAGAGGAAGTTGTACCTGGAGTCATTTATACAATGGGTGTAGTAATTAAGCAGAAAAATAGGACAGTAACAGATGTCATCAAAGGCTATAGCTACCTCAGCAATGCTGAAGAAATGCTTTTAGATACCACCAAAATATTTAAACTCCAAGGTAATAATGAGGGAGCGTGTATTTATAATGTACGTGACCAAGAAACGGGTCAATCCTTTCCTACAGTTTTTGTTAGGAAAGAAAAAGCAATCATTACCTATTACCCTGATGCTACTCCTCAAGGTGCAAAATGTAAAATTTAAAATTTCTAGATTGTCTGCAATAAGCGTATCTGCGAGAAAAAGAATTAATCAAAGGCAGATGGTATGACAATTTTCTCTACCCTATCCTTGACCACGAGTGGAAAGCAAAGTAATACTGCTTCTATGAGCTACCTCAGAGACAATATCGTAAATTGCTGGGAAATTGAGGGTAAGACAAATTCAGAGGGTTACAGACATGACCAACACTATCCTCAATTTCCAAACAGCTACCGGACACGAAGTTTTAGCATCAGCAGGTAAAAAATATCTGCGTCCTGGTGGACGAATAGCCACGGAGAAATTATTTCAGTGGGCAAACTTTCAGCCTGGAGAGACAGTTTTAGAGCTAGGTTCTAGCTTTGGATATAGTGCGATCGCTTTAGCAAAAAGCTACCATGTCAAAGTAGTAGGCGTTGAAAAAAATCCTGATAGTGTAGCTTGTGCGCGTTCTAATATCTGCGCTGCTGGGTTAGAAAATCAAGTCGAAATAATTGAAGGTAATATTTTCAACCTAGAGGCAATCTCAGGAAAGTTTGATTATGTATTGGCAGAAGCCATTCTCACAATGCAATCCCCATTGGGAAAAGCCAAGATTTTAGCTGAAATTCATAATCGGCTCAAACCGGGAGGTAAATTTCTCTCCCATGAACTGTTAGCCACTGACAAAGAAGAACAAATTCATGTTGACTTAGCACGAGTAATTCGGGTTAATTCTACACCACTTTCAGAATTCAACTGGATTACGGCTTTTGTAACAGCAGGATTGCAAGTAGAGAAATGCCAAACTGACTCAATGAATTTATTGAATTTAAGGCGGATGTTTCAAGATGAAGGTATTTTTAACACAATTCGGATTTTGTGGAATATATTGACGCAGAGAAATATTCGCAAACGGGTTTTAGAAATTCACAATGTTTTTCATAAATACCAACATGAATTAGGCTACATAATTTTATGTGCTGTTGCCTAGTAAGATAATTTATTCCCAAAACTATCACCTGATAAATACCGATGATCTGTGAATGATTTTCAACCTTTGTTTACGGTTAATACTCTAAAAATACTATGACAAATTCAATCACAACTAGCCCATCTTTTATTACCCAACTACGAGAACAAATTGAATACCCCAGCGCAGGAGTTCTCAGCAAAGTACTGCTGAAAGATAACGCTTGTCAATACACTCTATTTTGTCTAGCAGCTAACACTGATATTTCGGAGCATACCTCGACTCGTAATGCCACTATCAACGTAATCGAAGGCAGAGGTTTACTTACTTTATCTGGAGAAGATATTGCACTTAAAGCTGGTGTTTTTGTCTTTATGCCTGCTAATGCACCTCATGCTTTAAAAGCTGAAGAAAACCTGACATTTCTGCTTACACTTTCTGAGAAAGTCGCAGATAGTAATTAGTTATCTATGGAGTCTTAAAAATGCGATCGCTACTTTTAACTTTTGCTGAAAACTTGAATTTTTCTGAAACTCAGGTGGAAAAATTACTATCACAACCTCTAACTAAAGCTCTCAATTCGCCTGAGTTACAGCAAGCATTAAACAGCTTAGATACCAATTTGCTTAAGGAAACCTTACCCACAGCAGGAGGAGTTTTAGCTAAGGAATTACCACCTTTCTACAACTGGCTAAAAAATGAGTTGGGAGTTAAGCGAGTTCCTGATAGTCCAGATCACACAACGACATGGGTAATTAGTTTCCTCCATAATCAAGAAAGTTTAACTCATTTAGTTGAGTTACACCGTCCAGTACCTCGTCCGGCTTTAGAAGCTTCTATTCCCCGCTTGATAGGGATGTTTAAAGGTGTCAAAGACGCGCAAGTTCGGCAAGAATGGCAAAAAGCGATCGCGGCTCTATGTTTAGTTCTAGTTGTCGCTGCACGCGAAGAAGATAGAGCAGCTGTAGCAGTCTAATAACTCTTTACGGAAAATTAACCTTATAAAACCTGCCTCCGCAGGTTTTCTCTGTGAAACCGCGAATTGTATTTGTCAGATGCTCTAATCTATATCTCCAGATGCCATCGCATCCAATTTATCCGCATCAAGTATTGTAATCGTCCCACCCCGACTATAGGCAACTACTAGTTTGAGACTTTTAATTAACCGCACACATTCTTCGTAAGTAATGCCACTACTGCGAGCCATGCGATAATAAGATAACTTGACTTTTAAACACTCGCCTTGTGAAGTAGATTCAGTTCCAGATTCAGCAGCAAAATATCGAATTAATCTGGCAAGACGAACAATAGCTCTTTCAGAAACTAAGCCGTGGACTGTTTCGTGTAATTGCTGAATTCGACTGTTAAAAACCATCAGCATTCGTAATGCAATTTCAGGATTTTGCCCAATAGCTTTTAATAAAGCATCTCGCTCTACAGTGAGTATTTCACAATCAGATTCAGCAGTCACAGTTGCCGGAGAAATTCCATTTCCCAATAAAGCAGGAGCCGCAAAAATTTCCCCAGCAGCTAAGGCGCGGAGAATCGTTTCCTTCCCCGTCATTGCTGTTTTTGTAACTTGAATTGCTCCACTAACAACAGCATAGAGTTTTGCTGGTAATACATCGCCCTCATGCAGAATAATTTCACCTTTGCGATATAGTTGCACCTGAGTATGAGGTTGCAAACTTATCTTTTCTGGTGTTTCTAAACCTGCAAACACAATTATTTGTGAAAGTTGTTCCAGCGATGCTTGCATGATTAGCCCTATATTGCAAAGGCTGGACGATGATCAATCCAAGGGTTAGCTGCTTCTAATTGTGCTGCTAGACTGATGAGTGTAGCTTCAGCCGCAGGTTTACCAATTAGCTGCACACTCATGGGCAAACCATTACTATCAAAGCCTACAGGAATTGCGATCGCAGGTTGTCCAGTTGCATTCGCAGGCGGACAAGGAGCAACCCACTCAATAATATTTTGGAATGTCTCTTCTGGACTCAGAGAAGCCCATTCCCCAACGCGGATAGGTGAGTGTAAATAAACTGGCAATACCAGCACATCCACAGTATCGAAAAACGCCACAATTTGCCGTGCCACTATCTGCATGTGAGAAACTGCTTGCAGGTACTGGGCAACAGAACCTGTGCGTGTAAATAGCCAGCTATTCAATGGCTGCAAGGCTTCAACCGGAAGCCCTGATGCAGCTATCCCAGCTTGCCAGACGATTTGAAATGGTTCAACTAAACCGCTAAAATCTGGAGATTTCTGTTCAACTTGGTGGCCGAGTTTTTCTAATAACTCAACTGTTTGGCGGACAGCTTGCTGACAGTTAGCGTCAGCTTCTCCCAAAGGATAAATACTAGTGTCAAAGGCAATTCGCAAAGCACCAAGTTTTGTCCCAGTAGCGGCGAGAAATGATGGTTCGGGATCTGGCAACCAGTAAGGATCGCCTGTTGTATAGCCAGAGATGGCATCCAAAAGGGCAGCAGCATCAGCCACAGTCCGGGCGATCGGCCCGTTGACGGCAATTCCAGCGAGGCGTTCGCCCACGGGTGCTTTACTCACCCTGCCCCTGGATGGCTTAATTCCCACCAAACCACAACAAGCCGCAGGCCCCCGAATTGAGCCACCGCCATCTGAACCTTGAGCGATCGCACACAATCCCCCTGCTACCGAAGCTGCTGCGCCACCACTGGAACCGCCAGGCGTGTATTCTAAATTCCACGGATTTCTAGCTGGGGGAAAACCCATAGGTTCACTGTATGGAAACGAACCTAATTCGGAAGTGGCTGTTTTACCGAGAATAGTAAACCCAGCTTGCTTAATCCTGGTAACAACTCCATCATCATAATTAGGGATATTGTTCAGTAATGCTGGACTTCCATAAGTGCAAGTAACATCTGCTACAGCATTTAGGTCTTTAATGGAAATCGGCACACCAAAAAATGGTGGTAGTTCTGAGGTAGTTGTCAATAATTCTGTTTTGGCTTTAGCATCTGCGATCGCTAATTCTGCCGTCACCGTAAAATAGCTTCCTAATTGGGGATTCAACTGCCCAATCCGTTCTAAATATATTTCCACTAACTCTAGCGGTGATACTTCCCGGCGACGAATTAACTGCGCCAACTCTAGTGCTGGGGTAAATGCTAAATCAACTTCATTCATAGGTTAGTGAATGGATAATTTTGGCTTTCTCTGGGATTTTGAAACTTATAGGACTTACGCAAAATTGTCTCAAAAACCTGATTTGTCGTAGCGGTAATTCATGAATTACCGCTACTTCAGAACTTTTTTGCGTAAGTCCTGACTTAAATTGTTACTTTAGCAGGATTTGCGGGAACTATACATTTTATAGCTCCTGAGATTTGCCACTCAACTAGGATGCTCAGATGCAACAGGCTTACCTTCTTACTTAAGCCATTTTAATTGTTTCGCGTAAACTTTCGACAAATCCCTAAGGGGTATTTATGGCTAACCTAGAAATACTTGTTAGTGAATTGCCAACACTGATTCAGAGCCTAAAACTGACTATTGGCGATTCTAATCAAATCATGGAACAAATTATCCTGATCAATAATGCTCAGGAACAACTACGGAATATTAAAAAATTAATTGCTCAGGAATTTAAATTTGAGAATATCAAAGGTTCTGCGATCGCTACACTTCCTCGAATAGGTACTGTAGCTACTTTATTTATACCTAGTGTTGGATTAGTAGATCCTGCGATCGCAGAAAAATTTGGCAACTCAAAAACTAAAATTTCATTAACTGAACTACAATCAAAAATCGATATCTGGATTGAATGGGGTTATTTTTTACAGGCAATAGCCGCTGATATTCTCAGTGATCTTCAGTTGGCCAATCAACTAAATTCTGATATTAATCATCTCAGCCTCCGTGCCCAATCTCAGGGAATTGCTGAAAATTTAAAGATTAATTTAGACTTTGGTAACTCTAATATTTTACAACGTCAAATTCAAACTATTAGCAATTTTCAAAATGAGTTGTTACAGTTACGGAAAAAATTAAATTATATTTTTAATACTATTAAAAATAGTCATAGTTTATTAAATATTTTATTAGGTGTCTCTGCCTTTTATGGTAAATCTGGCTTTACTTTAGAGTGGTTAGATGATGACCACGAATTAATTATATCGAGTGAGGGAAAATTTCAAGAGTTGACAGATATTCTCAATGATTATGATTTTTTCCAAGGACAAATTGCTACTTTAATTATTCAGGGTGATACTTTAAGGGAACAGGCAGAACAAGCCCTAAAAAAGATTGAACAAGAAAGTAGTAAAGAAGCAATTATTAGCCAGCATGTAGTAATAGTACCAAAGTTTTCGACACAAACAATAGTCCGTTCGGCTTTAATCATAGCCTCAAGTTTATTAATCGTGGGTTTTGGTGGTTGGAAAATTAAAGAGCAAAATCTAAGTTTAACTCAAGAAGCGAGTGCGATCGCGAATTTTAAATCTGCTCAAAAACTTGGTATGGAGGCTGCTTCTTTAGTTCAAAAACCACCGCATCCTCTAAAAGCCTGGCAACAAGCACAAAACAAATGGCACCAGGCAATAGACTTGTTAGATAGTATTCCTAATGAAACATCAATTTATGACCGAGCAAAGGAAAAATTGGCTTACTATCAAATTAACTATAAATCTATCAGTCAAAGAGTGTTAATTGAAAAGAAAGCGTTAACCAACTTAGAATTAGCTCAAAATCTAGCAATGGAAGCTAATTTATTTGTCCAAAATCCACCTCATCCGCTACTAGTTTGGCAGCAAGCACAAGACAAATGGCAACAGGCAATCAATTTATTAGAAGCGATTCCAGAAAATACTTCTGTCTCTCCACAAGCTAAAGAAATACTTCCTATTTATAAAACTAACTATGCGGCTATCAGGCAAATAATCCAAAACTAAAGAACGATTACAGTATTTCTAATTTCTCTCAGAAGTCACAAATCCGAGCCTTTCGATTTTCGTAAAAAAAATATAGCGGTTCCCATTCACATGCGGTACAACATTATATTGCGAAGTGTAGGGGCACGGCAGCGCCCATTGGTGTCAACTTAACGTAAAAGTCATGTCCCGCAAGGAACTGAAGTTCCTTGCTAATAGCTAAAGTCATCTGAAAGATGACTAAATATAGTCAAAAATCTTTAGTCTACTTCAGTAGACTTTAGCTAAAAGCCAGAGAACTTTAGTTCAAGGCGGGTGAGGGAGCCAACAGTTAAGCCATTTCTAGGCTTAAGTTGACACCAATGGGCAGTGCCGTGCCCCTACGGGTGTACCTCACGTAAACGAGAAACGCTATAAGCGCAAATAGCAAATTTATGACTGTAAAGAACTGGTTGGTGAGTGTAGTCTATAGCTAAATCAGATCCGATGTAATCGCATACACGCGAGAATATTTTCTTTATGTCGTAGAATTTTTACTGTAAAAAACAAATGTTTTATTTCAAGTATGAATGACTCACAAACTTGGTATATTGTCAAGCGGTCTGCTGGGAATTGCGAGATTGCCCCCAGCGATAAACTTGGAGACGATAATGTAGAGATTATAGAACAGTGGGGGCCTTTTAGTTCGCAAGAAGAAGCGATCGCTCGCCGTGTTGGACTTATTAGGGCTGGAAAGTGCCAACCAGTTTAAGTTAGGAGTTACGAGTTAGGAGTTCACAATGATTGTTTTTATTCCTAACTCCTCAGTATTCACTCCTAACTTTATTCTTCATTTTTCTGCTGTGGCTGCGCCCTGAGCAGCAATTTTTTTACCTATCACGTCCACTGCTTTAGCAAATTGAGGGTCTTTTAAGGTAGCGAGTTTGTCACGTTCGTTGAGCCACAAATCCTGTCGCTGGGCATCTGTCAAATCCACTTTCACATCTGGATCAATACCATGCTTATTAATATCTCTATCATTGGGCGTATGGTATTTAGCAATTGTCACCGCTAATCCTGAGCCATCTTCTAGGGGACGCACCGATTGCACCAGTCCCTTACCAAAGGTTTGACTACCCACCAAAGTAGCACGCTTGTTGTCCTGCAACGCTCCTGAGAGGATTTCGCTGGCACTGGCTGAACCTTTATCCACTAATATTACCAACGGTTTATTTGTCAGCGCGCGGCCGTTTGCCACTTCTCGCTCTCGCTCACCTTTGCGATCAATGGTAGAAACAATTGTGCCTTTATTCAGCCACATCCGGGCAATGTCTACACTGGAGAAGAGTAAGCCACCTGGATTACCACGCAGATCAAGGATATATCCAGCTACCCGTTTGCTTTCTAAATCTTTGATGGCGGTTTGCATTTCTTTACCAGCATTGGCGCTGAACTGGTTCAGGCGAATGTAGCCAAGATTACCTGCTGGAGTTTTCTTTTGCGAATATTTAACTGGATGAATTTCAATCCGCGCCCGTTTGATGTCAAACTGTTTTGTCTTACCATTGCGCTGAATCGTTAGGCTGACTTTCGATCCTGCTTCACCTCGAATCAGGGATACTGCCTGATTAGTATCCATCCCCTTGGTATTTTTGCCGTCGATTTTGAGGATGACATCTTTTGCTAAAACACCAGCTTTAAAAGCTGGTGTATCTTCGATTGGCGCAATTACAACCAATTGCTTGGTTTTTTCATCCTGACTGATCGTGATCCCAATACCTGTCAATTCTCCAGAGGTATCCACTTGCATATTCTTGAATTCTGCTGGATCCATAAACCTGGTGTATGGATCTTCTAGCTTTTTGAGCATTTCCCGAATGGACTTATACGCTTCCTGCGGATTACTGTAGGACTTGCTTAAGTATTCTTTACGAATAGCCTGCCAGTCTACTTGATTAAAAGTACCATCTACGTAATTGCGGTATATATTTTGCCAAACTTCGTCTACTAATTGTTTAGGACTTGCTTTAAATAAAGCCTGACCTCGGGAATGAATGCCAAGGCTAGTAACAGCGATCGTGGAGAGTGTCACTGCCGTAGCACCCAAAACAAGCCTACTTTTTGTAATCACCATAATGACAGCTGCGTCAGAGGGAAAATATATAGTCAGTATGCTCAATCTAACACAGGCTACCACTGTGCAGACCGAGTATGTATCCTTAATTTAAACAAAATACTTGACAATCGGGCGAACTTGATGGTTTATACAAAATTTTTGGGAGTGGGGAATCGGGAGTGGGGAATGAGGAATCGGGATGGGCACAGGAGGCAGGAAGCAGAAGTTCCTTTAATTTTGAATTTTGAATTTTGAATTGATTTCTCCCCCACTCCCCTAACCCCTTACGGTTCTACCCAGCGTTCATCACCCTTAATGAGGTTAATTAGTTCCTCTACCCCTTTATCTTCTGGGACTTTTTTAATTTCCTCTCTGCCACGATACAAAGAAATGTAACCAGGTGTTTTGCCAACATAACCATAGTCGGCATCCGCCATTTCTCCGGGGCCATTGACAATACAACCCATAACCGCTATGTCAAGACCAGTTAAGTGTTTAGTGGCTTCCCGAACTTTGTGCAGCACTTCCTCTAGGTTAAACAAAGTGCGTCCACAGGAAGGACAAGCGACGTATTCCACCATCGTCTTTCGCAATCCCAAAGCTTGGAGAATGCTATAACAGACCGGAATTTCTTTTTCTGGTGCTTCTGTAAGTGAGACGCGAATTGTATCGCCAATGCCATCAGCAAGTAAGGTTGCAATACCAGCCGTGGATTTAATTCGCCCGTATTCGCCATCACCGGCTTCCGTAACGCCCAAATGTAGCGGGTAATCCATACCCAGATCATCCATGCGCTTGGCCATGAGACGATAGGCGGCTAGCATCACTGGTACTCGTGAAGCTTTCATGGAAATAACCAAATTGCCAAAATCCAAAGATTCACAGATACGAATGAATTCTATGGCAGATTCCACCATTCCTTCGGGGGTGTCACCGTAGGTAAATAGCATTCTTTCAGCGAGGGAACCGTGATTTACCCCAATTCGCATCGATTTACCTTGATCTCGCAAAGAAACTACTAGAGGTTCTAGGGTTTCGCGGATTTTTTCGCCAATTTCGTCAAATTCGGCTTTAGTATACTCGGTTCGATTGACGCTAGGCTTTTCAAAGACATATAACCCCGGATTAATCCGCACTTTTTCTATGTGCTTGGAGACTTCCAGAGCGATTTTTAGTCCGTTGTGATGGACATCAGCCACAATGGGCACGTCTTGGTAAGTTTTAATTAATTTTTGTTTAATTTCTGCTAAAGCTTTAGCATGAGCCATACTCGGTACTGTGACACGGACAATTTCGCAGCCAATTTCGTGCAGACGACGAATACCAGCCACGGAACCGTCAATATCAAGGGTGTCTTCGTTAATCATTGACTGCACTACAACGGGGTGGCTGCCGCCAATGGTGACATTACCTACCTTAACGGGACGGGTTTTACGCCGCTTGATGGTTGTATCAAAGGTAGGTTGGCTTGATGTAGTATTTGAAGTATCTACTATGGGCAGAATTTGCATAACCTGATTAGGTAAATTTGCTGTTGCTCAAATATCAGATTTAATAAATCTCTGTTTCCCAGATTGCCACAGGTGGTGGCTCTTTGGGTGATTAATATAGAAAAAAATGGAGAATGAGACAAGCAAAGAAATAAAGAGCGATCGCTGAGTTTTGCTCATTTATCAAAATATGCCGCCTTATAACTTTTTTAGATTAATGAAGTGGGTAGCGATCGCTAAATTTATGTTTTCATAATACAAATATACTATTAAGGAAGGAAAATGAGGAGCGATCGCACCTACCACCAGCTAAATTAGACTTATCACCAAATTCTTTGACGCCCATGCTAGAAAAAACATCCACATTCCAGAAAGCTATAGAGGCGGTAGAAGCATTAGATCCAGAAGCTCAGGCTATTCTTGTAGATATTATCCAAAAGCGCCTCAAACAACAGCGACGGGATGACTTATTAAAGGCGGTTGCAGAAGCTCGTGAAGCCTACGCTAAAGGGGAAGTACGTAGTGGAACTGTTGCTGATTTAATGGCGGAGTTGGATGATTGATGCAACTGCTATGGAGTGCAAGATTTATTCGAGATTTTAAGCGTTTAGCCCGTCGAAATCAGCAATTACGCTCTGTAGTTGAGCAAACATTACAACAACTTGCTGAAGATCCGTTTTACCCTAGCTTGCGTACTCATAAACTTAAAGGGGATTTATTGGGTACATGGGCTTGTTCCATAGACTACAACAATCGTATTCTATTTGAGTTTGTTCCTCATCCCGATTCTGGGGAATTAGTAATTTCTTTGGGTTCTACCGATCCCCTTATGCAAAATCGGGTTGAAAATCCTTAAAAGCTTTACCCCGTAAGGATTTCAATCAAAATAATATGTTTAAGTTTGATAAGCCTTGCCTTATAAGGCTTTCACCCT
>Ga0136636_10000040_pt1 | contig 43164 bp, 25 predicted proteins | sample AntDrymUQ8522106_2_FD_104653 | JGI IMG/M metagenome (GOLD analysis project Ga0136636, IMG submission 104653) | Polar desert sand microbial communities from Dry Valleys, Antarctica - metaG UQ852 (21.06) | ecosystem: Environmental > Terrestrial > Soil > Desert | place: Antarctica: Dry Valley... | reverse complement strand
AGTACAGCTAGTAGGTGATGATTTGTTTGTAACCAATACTACTAGGTTGCAACATGGCATTGACTCTGGAGTTGCAAATTCGATCCTAATAAAGGTTAATCAAATTGGTACATTGACAGAAACAATCAGGGCGGTAGAAACTGCACACCGAAATAGATATACTTCAGTTATGAGCCATAGAAGTGGTGAAACTGAAGATGTTACAATCGCAGATTTAGGTGTAGCGTTGAATTGTGGTCAAATAAAAACTGGATCAGCTTCCAGATCTGATAGAGTTGCTAAATACAACCAATTATTGCGAATCGAGGAGGAATTGGGTGATTCAGCCAGATTTCCTGGACGATCCATTTTAGACAGAAAATTTTTAATGCCATGAAATTGAAAAATAAAATTGCTTCATTCCTTCCAATGTGGATGAGGAATAAATTTATCCTTTTTAGCCTTGCATTCTTGGCTTGGATGATAGCTTTTGATAAATATAGCTTGATCACTCAAATTAGGTTGTCTCATACCATTTACGAAATGGAAAAAGAGAAAGCTAACTTTCAAGAAAAAGAGATAAAAGCATCTTCTGAAAGAGCCTCTTTAAATACAGATATTGAAAAGTTTGCGCGTGAGAAGTACTTGATGCACAAACCTGAAGAGGAAATTTACCTCATTGTTGATAAATCAAACAGATAAATATAATTCATGTCAGTATTAGTAAACAAGGATTCCAAAGTGATCGTTCAAGGATTTACTGGAAAAGAAGGCTCATTTCACGCAGAACAAATGATAGCTTATGGTACAAATGTAGTAGGTGGAGTAACTCCAGGTAAAGGGGGACAACTGCACTTAGACAAACCTGTATTCAACACTGTGCATGATGCAGTAAAAGGTGCAGGAGCTAATGTTTCTATTATTTTTGTTCCTCCTTCATTTGCGGCAGATGCTATAATGGAAGCTGCGGACGCGGGAATCAAGGTAATAGTATGTATTACTGAAGGAATACCGGTACAAGATATGATCAAAGTCAAAGCATATGTTGAAACCCGAGATTGTACTTTGATAGGACCAAATTGTCCTGGAGTAATTACAGCGGACGAAGCAAAGGTTGGTATAATGCCTGGTTTTGTATTCAAAAAGGGAAGAATTGGGATCGTATCTAAATCAGGAACATTAACTTATGAAGCTGCTGATCAGGTAGTTAAAGCAGGCTTAGGGATCACTACTGCAATTGGTATTGGAGGTGATCCTATTATTGGAACTACAACCAAGCAAGCACTAGAAATGCTGCTGAATGATCCAGAAACAGATGGAGTGGTTATGATTGGTGAAATTGGTGGCTCCTTGGAAGCAGATGCTGCAAATTGGTATAAATCTTCAGGTATTAAAAAACCAGTCGTAGGCTTTATAGCAGGACAGACAGCTCCAAAAGGCAGAAAAATGGGACATGCTGGAGCAATTATTGGAGGAGAGGATGATACTGCTGAAGCCAAAATGAGGATAATGTCTGCATGTGGTATTCACGTTGTTAATTCGCCCGCTGATATAGGAACTACAATGAAATCAGTTCTTTAATTGATATTATTCTACTAGTTGGTTGACGACTAACTTATTGGCATAAAATTAGTACTATAAAAGAGGAGTGTTACAAGCACTCCTCTTTTTATGGCTCTAGGTCTACTAGTAATATTTAAGTCAACAATTGCCTTCATGAGTTTCATGTTGTTAGGAATTGTTTCGTCGAGACATATCAGGTCTAAGAAAAGCAATGTTCATTTTTCATATCTTGACAACTTGGCAACTCCTGTAATTGTTGTAGTGATTGAAAAACTAAAGATTGACTATTGTAATCCGGCTGGACTTAGGTTTTTACTTGATTCCAACGTTGCAAACCAAACAGACAATCCGTTTGTAACATGGTTATTTAACATTTTGAATACAACACAGGAATTTCCTAAAATATTCAATTGGGATTCTGAGGTTGGGGCTCAAGTTAAGATTCATATTGTTGTCATTGATGCTAAACAAATTGCTTTGGTCGAAGTTTATCCCCGTCAAGACGCAGAAATTGTAAGGTTAAGTGAAAGCCTAGACGAGCTCACCTATGCCATATCGCATGATTTGATGGAGCCGATTAGAACTATCAGAAGTATGATTCAAATCATTCAAAGATCTTATCCAGAACTATCAAAGAATGAACAGCTGATTTCTGATTTTAGTTATGTTGTGGAAGGAACAACTCGATTGCATGAAATGATCAACGGGATGCTGAGTTATTCGAGACTTAATACAGCTTCATTTCCAATGACAGAAGTAGATAGTATGGATGTAATGGTTGATGTCATCAAAGATCTCGCAGCATCTGTAAAAGAGTCAAAAGCATTTATAGAATGTTCAAGTCTCCCCAAAATACATTTCAATAGAACATTGCTTTACCAAATATTTATAAACCTTGTCGGAAATGCTATAAAGTATCGTAAAATGGAAGGTCCATGTCAGATATTTATAGATTCAGTCAGTTCAGAGGATCAAGTGGGGTTCTCAGTTCACGATAATGGAATAGGAATCGAAGAGGAACAATTTGATAGAATCTTTAAGATTTTTCAAAGGTTAAATCCAAATGACCCTTCAAGACTTGGTACAGGATTAGGGTTAGGATTGGCAAAAAAAATAGTAGAAAATGCCAAAGGTACAATGGGTGTTGAATCAACAATTGGACAAGGTTCAACATTCTATTTTACGCTTCCTCAACCAAAGAATTTGTAGTTTACCTCTGACTTTTAAAGTACTTAGGATTGATAACCAATAATCCGAAGGATTCGCAATTTTCCTTTGTCAATTTACTGTGATGCGCTCCATGGGCACGCAGTACCGCTTTTGAATAAGAATTATTTACCTGATTTATCCATTGAAACCTTCGATGTATGTAAACGTCATGGATCAGGAAATAAATCAAGCCGTAAATAGATATTCCAATTCCAACAAAAAATAACTCATACAGGGTAGTCATACTTCCTATCATATAGCAGGCAGCACTTGGAACTGCAAACACTATAAAGAATAAGTCATTCCGCTCCCAAAATCCATTTTTTGCAAAAGAAGGCTTGTGGTGGTCACTGTGCCAGGACCATAAAATGCCGTGCATGATATATTTGTGGCTAAACCATGCTACAAATTCCATCCCTCCAGCCGCTGCTAAAGTTATTAATAAGTATTTAATATTCTCATTCATATTACAAATGTACAATTACACTGTTGTATTGATAGGTAGTTTAACAACAAATGTACAGCCTTGGTTCAAGTTTGATTGAAAATCTATTTGACCGCCTAATTGCTCAATCAATCTTTTGCACATAGCAAGTCCAAGTCCGCTACCACTTGATTTTGTTGTAAAATGTGGTTCGAATATCATTGACTTGATTTCGTCGCTTATTCCAGGACCATTGTCTTTAATGAGTATAGTTATATGGGAATCTTTTGAATCAACTGTGATATCTATTTTTCCACCAGTTTGATGCTCTAGTGCCTGTAATGCATTCTTGATAAGATTATTAATTACCCTCAGTAAGTTATTTGAATCAGTCACTAAATCTATGGGTTCAATAGGCATTGTGAGGTTTAAATCAACTCCTTTTTCATATGCTTCAGTTTTAAATAAATTGTAAACTCCGGTGATTAACTCATTTAGGTTGATGTCTTTGAGTTGGAGGTCACTGTCTCTTGCAAATTGACTGAATGTATTGGCTATGTGAGCTAAGTTATCAATTTGTTGGATCAAGACACCGGAGATTCTGCGAATTTTTTCTTCTCGTTTTTCAGGTTCGCTATCATAACTATGAAGTAAATATTGGATATTGAGCTTCATGGGTGTCAATGGGTTTTTTATTTCATGAGCCACTTGTTGTGCCATATCTCGCCATGCCCCTTCCCGTTCTGATTTTGCCAGCAGTTGAGCGCTATCATCTAGTTTTTTGATCATATCATTGTAAGCCTGAACCAAGACTCCAATTTCATCTTTGTTTTTCCATTCCAAAGGCTTGTTCATGCTTCCTACTTTTACATTTTTAAGTCTTTCAACCAAATAGAAAAGTGGTTTTGTAATTGATCGGCCAACTGTCAAAGCCAGGGCGCTGGCTATCAACAATAGGAACACATAGGTATTAATTATTGTACCTATAAAGTCCGACAAGCCTGTTTTTTTCTCTATTTTCGAATAATTTAGAGGTATTACAACATAATATTGGTTCCGAGCTGAGTATGGATTGATTTTGTAAAATTCAAAGCTGCGATTGTAATAGGTAAAACGATTTGATAGATTATTATTTCGTTGGAGCAATTTTGGAGAGATTGGTATTCTGCTCATTAATTTGATATCAGGCTCAAAGATCTGATCACTCCAACTTACTAGTTTACCTGTATTATTGTAGCAAAACACTGGTATATCAATAAATCCAGAAAAAATGCTGGTTTTCTCCTTACTCAAAGTATCTTGTTTTGTCAAATTCTCATAAAATGCAAGAATATGCTTCCGATCTTTTTCAAACAGAGCTTGTTGATTTTTCCGGTCAGCCGCCTTAAAATACATGAAAGTCACCATTCCAATAGCAATCGATGAAGCAAGAATTAAAGCAATCACAGAGATTTGAATCTTGTTTCTAAGTGTCATAGAAGCCGAATTCAACAGATGAAATGTATCGGGTATGACCTTGAAAAAGGTATTTAAAACGACAGTGACGCCAATACTTAAAAGCAGTAACACAAACAGAAAGGAGAACAATCCGAACATTTTGATCCAACCACCTTGTTCCCTTTTAAGGATGATTGATCTTCTATTTGAATCTTCTAATTTGTATTCTGGGTTTGGCAAACCATTAATAATGAATTCCCCAACTACAGGAATTGTAACTTTGGAACCGACATTCCATTCAGTGATTGCTTGATTCTTAAAAAAGAACTTAACATTGGTTCCTATAGGAAGATCCACTCCTTTGTAGGAAGGCAATTTCTTCGGATCATTGATGTAGAAAAGTGCTGAGGAAGGATCGTCCTTTCCTCTGAGAAATACCGTATTATAATCTCTTTTGATTCTATAAATTGGAATACCCGTTCTGCTCTCCAAAGCCCACGAAATATTTTTGATACCCGTTTCATGCCAAAACTGAATAACGACATCTTCCTTTTGTAAATTTTTATAATAATTTTGAAGATAAGGATCCTCCAAGATGGATTTTGTGCTAGCAGAATTAACTCTGGATTCTAAAATATAGTCTTGCGGGTTGAGCAGGATTTTTGCAGCCGTTTTTTGATTGATTAGTTCTTTTTTGCTGTTGTAATTAAAGAGTAGAGCAGCAGAAAATGATGAAAAAATAATCAACCAAATAAGCATCCATGTAAAATCTGTTTCATCATTATCAGCATAAAAATCGAGCAAAAGAAGATAGATTAGGCCAAATATCAGGAATCGTAAATTCAAATCAATAACCTGAAAATAAAGTAAACCAAGGCATGAAAATAAAGCTGCAATTAACATCCCCAGCAATCTAAATCTCTTTTCAAGGTTCAATTGCTTGATATTGAACATCATCCGTTGACTGAATAGGAAGAGGGCAGTGCAAACAATCATCATTCCACTGATGGCCATTAGGCTCATAAAGTTGAGACTGAATAACTTCTCGAAATCAAAATTTATGGATGATTCCATAACGATGCTCTTAATAATTCCAGCAACCATTATTATTCCAAGGAGGATACTCAGGTAATTGAATGCAGCCAACAGCCATCGTGTTGTTTTATTGATATTGGTATATTCAACTTTTTGATATGCTTTGTAATAATAGATTATAATCCAAAGGAACATCATGCTATTCAACAGGAAACCCATAATTGAACTGCCCAAATATTTCGACTGAATAACTGATAATGTTACTTGGAGCTCAGAAAATTCTTGAGTGAAATACGGAATCCCATATAAAAATCTAACCATGATCATACCCACTACCAAAACCAACGCCCCAACCTCTGGACTGTATTTATTTCCAATATGATTTGCTACATCGTTGATACATAGCATGGCGCTTAAAGTAATAAAAAGGAAAATCAGAAGCAGTGCAATTGGATAAGTATTATTGTTGGGCACATTATCAGTATGGTTATCAAAACTTGATTGCATTGAAAGTACTTCATTCACTTTTTTGAATTTCAGCTCGTGTGCAAAACTTAACCTTCCCTGACCTACAAGGACTAAGTTTCCACTTACTTTTAATTGTTTTGAAAAAAACAAAGAGTTTTTGTTATTTAATTTAAAGTGCCATTGACCATCATTTAACTCAGTAAGATTGAATTCAGGTGGATTTTCCCAATAGGTTAAACTGTCCCGTTCATAGAAAAGCAATCCAACTGTATCCGAGTGTGACTCGAATCTGTTGGCCAGAGAATTTGCATTCATGCTCAAAGAACTGAGCCTGCTTCTTGAAGTCAGTTGATCTCTAAAACTTCTTGTGACTTGTTCAACGGAACTGTAGGGTTCTGCAAGAGAAACCAAGTTATTATTCCCCCATTTACAGAAAATAAAAACCACTATGCCAATAATAAGCATAACGGGAAACTTAATATGTAACCAATTGTTATTCACCTGTTTAATTATACTGTTAATCTATAATTTGGTTTCTATTAATGCACAGTATCTACAGCTTATTTGTTTATAAAGATTTTTTTAGTGAAATTTGCAGTGCGCAGAAGGCTACATCGCAGTTGTGTAAGCAATTGAGGAAAGTCCGGACAACATAGAGCACCACACCACCTAACGGGTGGGAATCGAGATTCAGTCTCGATGACAGCAAGTGCCACAGAAAATAACCGCCTTGAATGTGTCAAGGTAAGGGTGAAAATGTGCGGTAAGAGCGCACGGCACACTCAGGTAACTGAGTGAGTGGGTAAACCTTGTGGGTTGAAATGTCATGTATACCGTGTTTCTGCTTGCAGGAACCTGTTGCTCGCAGGGATGACACGGGGGGTAGGCAGATAGAGTAATTCAGCGATGGATTGCCCAGATAAATGGTGTAGGATTTGAAGTCTCGTGCTTCAAATCACAGAATCCGGCTTACAATTCTGCGTTTTTTTCATAAAAAAGCCATTCTAGATTATTCCAGAATGGCTTTTTTGAATTTGGGAATTGATGCTTATTCTTCTGTACCAAATGATCCGCTGCCATCCAAATCAAATAAGAATGTAAATCTCAAGGTATTGTCCAAAGGATTTCTGATATTCGAGGTTGGAACCAAGTAAGAAAAATTGAGGGTGAATACATTGTATTTCACGCCAATACCGGTTGTCAAAAACTGTCTATTTCCTTTTGTTCTATCTTCATAATAGTATCCAAGTCGGAAAGAAAACTGCTTATCATACCAATATTCAACTCCTGTACTAAAGTTGATCTCTCTAAGTTCTTCACGTGCGCCGTCAGGAGCATCACTGAATGAACCTAGTAATCCGGAAATCGCAGATTTGTCGCGATAATCCAAACGTCCATTATTGTCTTCGTCGATAATAGTAGGAGAAGGAACAGTTAATTTATTGGCATCCAATAGGAATGTAAAGGTATTATAGTCATCAAGAATAAACTCCCATCCCATACCCAAGCCAAGATTAGAAGGCAAAAAGTCTCTGTTGACAGAATTGGTATAGGTAATTTTGGAACCAACATTACTCAAGCAACCTGCAATGGTCAAATTCGTTTTTGTAAGTCCCATCTTTAGAGGCTTACGATAAGTGAAAGATATATCAGCCGCGTAAGCAAGTCCAGCACGGATATCAGTTGATTCCACTTGTTGACCACCTGCTAAGTTTGAATAAATAAATTTACCAGTAATACCTGCAGCAAAATTATCAGAGAGTGCTCTGGAATAAGCAGCAGCAATTTCAAATTCTCTAGGGCGAAAAGGTATGATGGTGTTACCGTTGTTATCGGTGAATGTTATAGTACCTAAATTGAAATAACGAAGGCTTAAGCCGACTGCTTGCCTTTCATCCAATTTGTAATAACCAGACATGTAAGCAAGATAAACATCGGTTAAACCCAGTGACCTTAACCAAGGGCTATAACTGCCAGCAAAGGACATTTTTTTCTCTGCAAATACCAGCTTGGATGCATTCATGTGCATTGAATTGGCATCCGCACTCAGTCCCAGTCCTGCATCTCCCAAAGCCGCAGATCTCGCATCTGGAATGATGCGAAGAAAAGGCACCGAAGTAATTAGTGGATTAATACATCTACCTCCAATTGATAAGGGACAAATTGTATCACCTACCATCTTCGTTGTTTTTGCTGATACACTCAAACAATCAAGGCATGAAACGATCACTAATGTAAATAAAAATACTGTCTTTTTTCTGTTGATCATGAGCATTTAAGGTTCTTTTTCAAAATTGCGTGCAAATGTAATTGATTTAGTTGGGCTGCACACCCCCTATTAACTCCATTTACTGGTTTTTATTTTAACAACACCAACTTTTCAAAGTCACTTTCTGCTTTTTGCGTTGGATCGCTTCCGTTTGATATAGAATTAACGGTTATTTTGTAGAGATAAACTCCTTTTGCAAGATCATTGCCATAATCGTCTTTTCCATCCCAATTGATATCAGGTATACGGCTTCCAGCCCCATTGGTTGTGTGGTATATCGTTTTTGCCAATACACCAGAAATGGAATAAATTCTGACACACGCAGTTAACTCGTTTGGCCCAAGATTGTGTTCAAACTGAAAAGAGGTTTTGGTTGTGAATGGGTTTGGATAATTTAGAACATGCGAAAGGCTTGCTTTACCACCTTTAGCAACAACAAACTCCGTGGTACCTTCACCGCTGTTGTTCGTAATATCCCATGCTTTGACTCTAAGAGTGTGTTTACCCTCAGAAATATTTTCCAACGAAAAGGCTAATTTTCCTTTCTTGAAATTATTCAACTCTGCTTCGTAGTATTCATTTAACACAATCTGATTTTCAGTATTCTCATCTATTATTGCAACCAGATCATGCCCAATTGAAGATCCAGAAACATTAATCCCTAGATCATCAGAAATATTGGCTATCAACAGTGGATTTTCGTTGGTAAGTCCACCAGATACAAAATTCTCATCATTCAAGTAAACCTTAACTATTGGCGGTTCATTCTCAGTAATCAAGCCACCGCTTCCACCTATTATTACAGTATTATTGAAACCAGCTGCGTCTGTTGTTCCATTTTCTGCATACAAGCTTATTTTTCCAGATCCAAAGCTATAGTCAATATCTTTTGGTACAATGAACGAGACAACGTATTTTCCATTTATTACTGAGGCTGTTCCTTTAAAAATTACACTTTTTTGTAAATCATAGTTTTGAATTTTACTTCCTGTTTGTTGTGCAAGTGTTTTGAAAACCTTTGGTTTGTCGAATACAGTTACATAAATCTTGCCCGTAAAATTATTTATAAAACTTCCATCTTGTTTCAAAATGCTGCCTTTTAGAGTTACCTTATCCAATGCATTGATGGTATCTGTAAAAGTATTTAATGCAAAACCGTTTATGGTATCTATTGAAACGAAGTTTTCTGGAATGGCTAAAAATTGCGAAGGGTCTCCTAGCATTGCAAATTTTCTAGCATTATCAAGTTTGAAACTTGTCAAAGTTCCAGAACTGAATCTGTTTTTGCCAATTCTTAGGATTTCTCCCATTGGCACTCGTTGTCCAAAAGGTCTAGTGAACAAAGTATCAAAAACAGCATCAGCCAAATCCCGATTGGCTGTTGAATAAACAGGTCTAACTGTGCTGAATAAGGCAACTGCTCCACCTTTTGAGTTCAAAATCGAATATTCTCCCGCTGAAGTTACTGTCTGATCGTCAAATCCTGCAAATGTGCAAGTAGCCGTAACCAAAAGAGCCATACGATCATAATTATTCCAAGATAAAATATCTGGAACCGATATTACACGTTCTTGTGCCAGTCCTTTAGGTCCACCGTGTCCAAAGTAATTTACTACCAATGCACCTTTATTTATAGCATTGTTGAATGCATCAGTTGCTTCGGGGAATCTATTGCCTCCTGGAGTCGGAACTAATTTGTAGGAGTCAAGATATATTTTATCAAGATTGTATAAAGGTTGTGACTGCACCACACTTTTGGAAATAATCTCTGCATCATTCACATGGGTATTGCTATCTTCATCATCGCCACTAAATAAGGCGCGGAGCCTCCAATCTTTTAGTCCCAATGGGCTTGTATCGTAGTGAATTATTTTGTCAACCAATATTTTGCTTTCCTCCAGATTGTTAACTGTCAATCGACCAACAGCCAGTTCCATACCTCCATTTAGGTCTCCACCTTCAACATTATCTAATAATGCATAATAATCATCACTAGGGTAGCTTGAAATGTAGTTAAAACTTTCAGGGGTTTCAAACACTGGAATGAAATTTTGGAAGGGATCAAGTTTTAGATTGTTTTTATAATCATATGTGCCATCACCAAAAAGCAAAAGGTATTTGAAATTAGGATCTCGGTCGTATATCATTTTACAAAAATCGCGAATTGCTGTCAAGTCATTTTTGCCCGATGAAAATTCATTGTAAATGCTTGGAATGTCAACAGCGGTTATTGTAAGACCGGATACTTTTTCTCGATGTGATTTAAGCCTTAGCATTTCAGATTCAAAAATCTTGCTGTAGATGATAACCATATCGGTTTTCTGGATTCCATGAAGGTTTTGGTTTGCAAGCTTTTGTACAAAACCAGGGGATACAAAATTTCCATTTGGGTTGAATGCCACAAAGGAGTTCAGTTCAGTATTGGCACTTATAAATGAATAAAAACCACCAGCATCACTCACTGGCATTTTCTCAATATTGCCCAAGTTGGTGACTTTCCAAACTTCAGGCTGGTCGGAACCAACAATAAATCTATATTGTACATACGGATTCCCAATTGAATTTGGGTCAGCAATTAAAATCGTTGAATTCTTTAAATTAATAGCACAAGTTGCGTTAAATTCAATATAGTCCAACCAAGCACTTGAACCTGCCGGGGCATTATATTGCAGTGTTAAAGGCACATTACCTCCGCTGGGTTTAAAAGTTGTTGTAAGCGAACCCGCTCGTGCATAAAGTGAGGAATTGGGTACGACAGATGCAGGGATATTGTTTGAAGTTGTATTCTTGCCATCAATAGTTGCCTTAAAATTTGTGGTAGCAGATGAGCGGCTTGCCATCACTATCTTTACTGTTGCGTCTTGGTCAGTCAGAATATTTTTGATTAAGAATTTGCTGGTATAATCTTTTGTGGAGCCACCACCAAAATTGTCCCCGAACCACAATTTTCCAGAACCTGAACCGTTCTCATCCAAATCCAAGAGATTGACTTCTTCCGGTTCGTACCTAATTACTTCCTGATAGGAGGAGGTAACGTAACTAGCCGGTCCATTATCTTGACTTAAATTGATTCTCTTGCCATTTTCACTTGAATAATTTATGAAGTAGTAGTTTTCATTACTATATAGATTGGTTGTAACTGTCAGTAAGTTTTTGCCAGATGGTAGTGAAACAGTATGAGGGCCTTCAGCATAAAATAAGACGAAATCTCCAGAATTGAATTTGCCATCTTCTTCACCTGATACAAAAATTGGATTTTGAATTAAATCATCGGGTCTGGAATCAGCAACTTGCTCAGAAAGCATAGAGCCGCCATTTCCGTACACTTTTATTCTTCTGGGGTCAATGTCATCTGGATTTAAGCCCAAAGTATTCTTGAAGTAATTATAGTCCAATTTGTGTATTCCTGATTTTACAACGGAAACTTTAAAATTTTCACCAGAATTGAGCACAGAATTGGTGGTGTTACCGCCTCGGTTCTGAACAATCGGACTGGGCGTTAAAGTGAGTCTTATTTTGTAGCTGGTTAACACCTCATAACCTTGCCCTGACCTGCGGACAGGTATCAAAAAGCCCGATATGGCGATATTTGTTCTTGACTTAAAAGTAGCAGCTTCAATACCCTTTGATTTGAAATCTTCTTTTAACTCCACGCCAGTTGGTACGCTGATGGGCTGCCAGTTACTTTCAATTAATTCTGCGGAGACCTTGCCCAAAACAGTTGTAGGCGTATTAAAATAAAATATAGGTTCTCCTACTTGGGTCTCAGAAGCTCTGCAATTGGTGCAAGGCCATTCATAAAAACTTGAACCATCATAATTTGTAGCCCATTTTTGTTCTGTTCCCCAATTGATTGAACCCGATATTTCAGTCGTTTGAGCAAATAAATTAAAAAAAGAATAAAAACAAAAAATAAGACAAAATATCAACCTTAAACCAAATGTAGCGTATTTCATAGAGAGGGGATGCTTTAATTGTTTAGACCAAAAATATAACGGAAAGTCGTTTAATGTATTGTATCTATGCAAAGCTTGTGTAAATTTATGCCTTCCAAAGTAATAATCTTAAAAAAATGTGGAAATATTTCAAACTGATTTTTGTTAGCTTCTTGTTGAATTTTCAAATATATGCTTTGTATGCGCAAGATCCTGTATACAGTCAGTTTTTTGCATCACCCCTAATTCTGAATCCAGCCTTTGCTGGCAATACCACCAATCCTTTCGTATCCTTTCAATATCGGAATCAATGGCCGTCTTTGAACGCCTATGTTACCTATAGTGCCACTTACGATCAATCATTGCCGCTAGAAAACGCCGGAGTTGGTTTGGCCGTCATGTCGGATGATGCAGGTAATGGTATATACAAAACCAATTCTGCTTATGGAATGTTCAGTTATAAAGTTGCGCTTACTGATAATTTTAATGCCAAAATAGGTGTAGAAGCAGGAGCCATTCAAACAAGGTTGAATTGGGACCGTTTGGTATTTTATGATCAACTAGATCCAAGGTATGGTACTTTGAACTCACAAGGGAACCCAAATATCAGTCAGGAACTTAGACCCGAGCAGTTAAGCAAAACAATATTAGATATCGGTTCAGGAATATTATTTTACACTCCAAAATGGTATGCAGGCGCTTCATTCAAACATTTGACCTCGCCAGATGTAAATTATTTTAGCAAAAATGATAATTTATTTGTTGGTCTGCCAATGAGATATACAGTTCATGCTGGTGCACAAATACCATTGGATAGATATAACAATGGTGATGTTTTCATTTCTCCTAACGCAATGTATGTGCGACAAGGTCAATTCTCTCAACTCAATATTGGAGCATATGCTGGTTTTGGTAAATTTTTCGCAGGTGCGTGGTATCGGCATGCTGGAACTAATACCGATGCAGCAATCTTATCAGCAGGGTTTCAGCAAGACATTATTAAAGTTGGATATGCATACGATATTACATTAAGTGGACTTGCTGGTCAGTCAGGAGGTAGTCATGAAATATTTTTATCATTAAATTTTGACAACACTGAATCTGCTAGAAGGGAGCAAAAAGCCCGAAATATGCAGGATTGCTTTAAGATGTTTCGCTAAAAAGCATTTTTTTTTAAAGACATAAAATAAATTTTGTACCAATGGCTGCAAATTTTACGTTAATGATGTAAGTTTGTACTCTTATTAAAATCACTTTTCATCAGTATGATTAAAAATCCGATAAAATTCGTCGCTCTATTGCTGGGTGTAGTTCTAATTGCATCATGCAGCAGTGGTAAGCAAGACAGGTCCAGAGCAACAGGTTGGAAGTACAATGACCAAAAATGGGGAGGCTTTGAAAAGCTGAACTATGAAGGTCAAGTAACAGGACCAAACCTTGTATTAATTCAAGGTGGAACATTTGCAATGGGTACTACCCAACAAGATGTAACTTATGAGTGGAACAACGTCCCTCGTCGTGTAACAGTATCTTCATTCTACATGGATGAAACAGAAGTTGCTAACATTGAATACCGCAACTATCTCTATTGGCTAGGTAACACTTTTGGTGAATCATATCCTGAAGTTTACAACAAAGCACTCCCTGACACATTGGTTTGGAGAGAAGAGCTTTCTTACAATGAGCCTTATGTAGAGACTTACTTCCGTTACCCTGCCTATGATGATTATCCGGTAGTGGGTGTTAACTGGAGTCAAGCAAATGATTACTGCAAATGGAGAACGGATCGTGTTAATGAGATGATCCTCATTGAGCGTGGTATTATAAACCCAAATAATGAGCAAAAGGACTCTGATAACTTCAATACAGAAGCTTATCTTGTTGGTCAGTATCAAGGTAGTGTAAAGAAAAATCTAAAAGATATCAAGACTGGTGGTGAACGTCCAGTCAGATTTGAAGACGGTATTCTATTACCAGCATACAGACTTCCAACTGAAGCGGAGTGGGAATATGCTGCAATGGGACTCATTGGAAATCAGACATCCGAGAAAGATGAAAGAATCAGCGATAGAAGAATTTATCCTTGGAATGGAAATACCATTCGTTACCAAAAAAGAAATAAATACCAAGGTGAAATACTAGCTAACTTCAAAAGAGGTGGTGGTGATTACATGGGTATGGCAGGCAAGTTGAATGATAAAGCATCTATCACTTGTGAGGTTACAAAATTCTTGCCCAATGATTTCGGTCTTTATAATATGGCTGGTAATGTGAATGAGTGGACCTTGGATCTATTCCGTCCCATGACTCCTACTACCCTAAGAGACGCTGAAGGTCATGATTTGAATCCATATCGTGGGGGCAAATTTGAAACTAAAGTAAAAGACGAGAACGGTATTCCAGTTGAAAAAGACAGCACTGGTCGTTTGAGATATCGCGCAGTAACACGTGAGGAATCAGTTAACCGTGATAACTATAAATCTGGTGATGTTTACAACTACCTAGATGGTGACAGTATTTCCCTAGCAACTTATGATTATGGCCGTTATACACTAGTTAGTGATAAAGCTCGTGTTATCAAAGGTGGTTCTTGGCAAGATAGAGCATTCTGGTTGGCTCCAGGTTCTCGTAGATTCAAAGAAGAAGACAAATCTGATCGTGGCTTAGGCTTCAGATGCGCCATGACAAGAACAGGTGGACCTGAAGGAAATGAAGATTCTGCAGGTAACAAGTTCAAAGCAAAAAAGAACAAAGTAAAACGCAAATACAAGTAATTGAATAAATAATTCGACAAAAGGTCTTCAAAGAGTTTAACTTTGGAGACCTTTTTTTATGCTATGACATCTACAGCAAAACTTTACGAAGTCTTCACGAACAGCTCAGGCATTTGCACAGATACCCGCTCCATTAAAGCAGACTGTATCTATTGGGCATTGATAGGCGCTAATTTCAATGGTAACACATTCGTAGATGCTGCCTTAGCTTCAGGTGCCAAGTACGCTGTGGTCTCAGATTCTGATTTAGCTGACAACAATAAAATATTTTATGTCAAAGATAGTTTGAAGGCACTTCAAGAATTAGCAAATTACCATCGTCGACAATTCGAAATCCCAATTTTGGCTATTACAGGCTCTAACGGCAAAACAACCACTAAGGAATTGGTTGCATCTGTTTTATCGCGCAAGTATCGTACCCATGTTACCAAAGGAAATTTAAACAACCACATAGGTGTTCCGCTGACTCTGCTTGAAATGAAAATGGATACTGAGATTGCTGTAATCGAAATGGGAGCCAATCATCAGGGAGAGATCAACGATTTGTGTTTAATCGCCGAGCCAACTTGTGGCCTGATAACGAATATCGGTAAAGCGCATCTTGAAGGTTTTGGGGGAATTGAAGGAGTAAAGAAGGGGAAGTCAGAATTATACAGATTTCTTGATGGTAACAGGAGTTTGATTTTTGTGAATTGGGAGGAACCAGAATTACGTGAACTAGCAAGCAGGTATTCAAGATTGATTTTGTATGGATTGTCCGAAAATGCTCAGGACAATGAAAATTTTAATTATTCTTATTCGGTTGAAAAGTCAGAACCATTCTTAGATATAAGTTTTTACTCACCTGATCACGGATTGTTTGAAGCCCAATCCAATCTTATAGGGCGCTACAATATTGCAAATATTACTTCGGCCATGTCGGTAGGGCTTTACTTCAAAGTACCTGAACTTGAAATTTGTAAAGCCATTGAATCCTATTTTCCGAATAATAATCGCTCTGAAGTTCGCAATTATGGTGAGTTAAAGGTAGTGATGGATGCTTACAATGCCAATCCAACGTCAATGGAGCATGCTTTGAAAAATTTTGCAATGATGACCGGCCATCCCAAACGAGTCATTTTGGGCGATATGTTCGAATTGGGAGAATCTTCTTTCTCAGAGCACCAAACTATTATCAATATGTGCCTCAATTTGGGTTTTGATGAAGTAATCCTAGTTGGTAATTTTTTTCATGAAGCTGCCAAAGACCATAAGGAAATCAAAAGCTTTCCAGATTTAATTTCATGTCAAGAATATTTGTCAAGCCAGCCTAAAGGGAAAGGGTTGTTGCTCCTAAAAGCAAGTAGAGGAATGAAGCTCGAAAGTTTACTGGATCAATTAGTTGGTGGATAGGTAGTTTAGAATTCGGTCAGGTACCTCACCTTTTGCAGAGGCCTGATATTCATCTTGTGAGCAGGGATAGAGATCAGGTTTATCTTCAGTAGTTATTATTTGACTGGATAATTGAACCCACCATCTTCCAGAGTGCCGGCTCTTCCAAAACATCAAGTCAAAGCCAATCTTTTTACTGTCAATCATAAACGGCTGCAAACCATCAAATGATTTGGGGTAGTCATTGCAGCGATGTGTAAAGCCATCAAGGAAATACCAAATCATTTGAGCCAATAACTGGGCAGTGATATTGTGTTGATCATTTTCAGGAGCAAATCCAGTAAAAACCATACTACTCATTTTATCACTCATTCCGGCGTATTTGCACAGGGTGCATGCCGTGAGACCATCAATTCCATTGGGCGAAGGGTTGAGCGTACCCGAATACTTTGATCCATCAAGGACACTCATATTCCATATCATAAGATCAGCATGACGAATAATTGGCTCTGCCTCCCCTAAGTTGGATATCAATTGACCAAGTCTGTAATTATCATAACAATGATCCGTCAAAAGCGATTTGAGGTGCTTATGAATAAAATGTTGTTGGTGCCCAATCAAACCTGGCCTAACCCAATCCCTAATATCGGGTTGAAGCATTTTATCAATAATCTGCGGCTCTCCATTTGCTCCAGTGTAACGGATACACTCATCAGCCAATAAAACATTAATTTTTTTCCCAAAAGAACGATAAGCTAGAAATACTGCATCGGTTAACTGTGGATCGTTTGAAATAAATATAGGAAGGATACCTGCGCTGACCAACTCCTTAATGACTGGGATGACAACTTCCGGGGTGTTATTGCGCAAAATTCCAAGATCCGCAATCGAATCATGGTCAAAACCATGACTCAATTTATACAATTCCTTTCTCCAAAAGTCATTACTGGGGTTGGTGTCCGAAAAAATTGCCACACGAACGCTGGACAGATTGTTTCCATCTTTGGAAAGCGGGATCAAATGATTGCCAATAGAAAAGGAATCAGAGTTGTCATAAAATGAACGATCTATAGCTTGTAACCAATGATGCAGCATAATAAACTAAATTATTAGCCGCAAATTTAGTAAATGTAATTCGGCTTTTGAAATTTTATCAATTATGTACTTACCATCTAAAAATCGTAGATTTGCAACTTCAAACAAATTAACATGCTCTTAGATTTATTGGAAAAGTATAAAGAAAAAAAGCCTGAGGTTGTTTTTGAATGGAATGACAATGAAACTGATGCATCAGGATGGTTGGTTATCAATTCATTGCGTGGAGGCGCTGCGGGTGGCGGTACAAGAATGCGAAAAGGATTAACACGTGATGAAGTGACTTCACTTGCCAAGGTGATGGAGATCAAATTTTCAGTGTCTGGGCCCAATATAGGAGGTGCAAAATCGGGAATCAACTTTGATCCAAATGATCCACGCAAACAAGAAGTACTGAAACGCTGGTTTAAAGCAGTGATACCAATTTTAAAAACTTATTACGGAACTGGTGGAGATTTAAATGTAGATGAAATACATGACGTTATACCTATTACGGAAGATCTCGGTTTGTGGCACCCACAGGAAGGTATAGTAAATGGGTATTTCGACGGAAATAAAGGCGATGCAATTAAACGATTGGGACAGTTGAGGTATGGTTGCTCTAAGACCATTGAAGATACTCGTTTCATCATGCCAAGTTCCAAAAAATATGCAATTGCTGATATGATTACAGGCTGGGGAGTAGCTGAAAGCGTTAATCATTATTATCAGCTTTTTAAAGATCAAACAATCAGTGGAAAAGGAGTTATCATTCAAGGATGGGGCAATGTAGCTTCAGCTGCTGGTTATTACCTGTCTAGGCAAGGTGCCCATATTGTTGCGATAATAGATCGTGATGGAGGAGTCATCAATAAAAAAGGTTTTTCACTTGAGGACGTACAATCCTTTTTTCAAAATAAAGAAGGCAATGCCCTGAGATCCAAAGAAATGAAATCTTTTGAGCAGGTAAATAATGAAATTTGGGATCTTGGAGCCGAGATTTTTATACCTGGAGCAGCCAGTAAATTAGTAACACGCGAGCAAGCTGATAGGATGATGAATAGGGGATTGGAAATGATAGCTTGCGGTGCCAATGTGCCGTTTGCGGATGATGGCGTGTTTTTTGGAGAAACTGCTCACGTTTTGGATGAAAAGATAGGCTTGATCCCTGATTTTATTGCAAATTGCGGTATGGCACGAGTATTTGCTTATTTGATGCAACCTGACGTTCCAATTACAGATAGTTCTATTTTTGAGGATGTGTCTAGCACAATTAAGCAAGCTCTAGAAAAGGTAAAGCAAAAGAATGCATCTGGACAATTTATATCAAGTACAGGATTAGATATTTCATTAAATGCCTTGGTATTTAAAGATTAAATTGGTCTTAAGGAACCAAAATTGTATCTTTGTTTATACTATTATGTTATTTTTTATAATATTCAATTTGAAATCATGAAACGATACTCAAAAACCTATCTCCAGCAGTTTTGCACCATTGCATTATTTCTATTAAGCAACCATTTAAGCTTTGCCCAAGATGATGCTATGGACAAATCAGCTAATTCTGCAATGCAATATACTTCAACTCCTAAGCACATGTGGGAGTTTGGAATAAATGGAGGTTTTAATATTGTGACAGGCGATGTAGATTTTGCTCCAGGGTTTGGAGGTGGATTACACATCCGAAGAGCAATTGATAATATTTTCTCAATTCGATTGGACGGACAGTATCGCCAGTTGAATGGATTTGAAAAAGAAGACTCAAGAAATCCAGATGCCAAGAATAGCCCTGTTCTTGGGAGCGGACCAAATGGATTGGGTTATGGAACTCTGGTATCATGGTTTCCCAATTACCGAACTACAATGTATTCCGGAACAATCCAATTGGTGATGTCCTTAAATCAATTCCGCTTCTTAAAACCAAATCGCACCATGAATCCTTATATTTTTGGAGGCGCTGGCTTAACCAGTTTTAAGGTAAAGGCTGACGCCTTAGATAAAAACAATGCAATTTATAATTTTACCAGCTCTCCAAGCAAAGGAGATCTAGACGGAACTTATGAAACAGAATTGGTGCTTACTTCGGATGATTTGAATAAGAATAATCTCTCAGCGATCGTTGATGTGGGTGCTGGGATAGCATTCAAAATCAGCAAAAGATTCAACATCGGAATTGAGCAGAAGATTACTGGCATTTTTGGTCGTGGTTCAGATTTTCTTGACGGAGCATTTTATCGTTCGGATGTGGATCAAACCAATAATCGAGACTTGGTATCTTCAACTTACATTCGTTTGAATTTTAATATTGGCAATAAAGAGAAAAGATCTGAGCCATTGTGGTGGATCAATCCACTTGATTTTGTCTTAAATGACATAGCTGAACTTAAGGCAAGACCTAAATTGGACCTTACGGATACCGATGGTGATGGTATTATAGATATGCTTGATCAGGAAAAAGAGAGCCCTGCTGGTGCTACCGTGGATACAAGAGGTATTGTTCTGGACAGTGACACTGACGGTGTTCCTAATTATCTTGATAAAGAACCTTATTCTCCACCTAATTATAAGGTAAACGCTGACGGTGTTGCAGATGTACCTAAAGATTTCATGACTCAAGGTGATGTCAACAAACTCATTGATGCAAAATTGACAGATTTCAAGCTAACCAAAAATTCTGGTGCTGCCAATGATATGTTCTTGCCAATGATTCATTTTGACTTAGATAAATACACTGTCAAGTCCACAGAAGTAGAAAAATTGGCGCAGATAGCTGCCATGTTACAAAATAATCCTGAACTAAAAATAGTTGTTTCAGGCCACACTGATAAATTAGCAAGCGAGGAATACAACCAAATGCTTTCCTACAACAGAGCAAAGGCTTCAATTGAATATTTGGTCAATCGCTTTGGGATTGCAAGAGAAAGATTGGTATTGAATTATGGTGGTGAGGAATCAAGCCTTATCAATGCTTCTGGAAATAATTATATCAATAGACGTGCTGAATTCAGAGTAGCTAGACCAGCGGATTCAGAAATGAAGAAACCTTTAGGGCCTAAAGCAGGCAGTGGAAAAATTGAAGGAAGCCGTGACGCTGGGTATTAATTGAGTTGAACCCTGACAATGAAAATCAACCAACTTGGTTTTTTTTAACGGCGTGAGCTCCTGATTTTTATCCGTCAATTCTTGCAAAGAAATTTCTGTTGCATGAGTTGGGTTAATAGACAACAAGAAAAGGCTTTGCAATTTGCAAAGCCTTTTCTATTAGGCTTATTTTAGCTTGATGTATTTAATGATCAATACTGTGCCAACAAGCAATGTAATGCTTATGAAAAACCAAAAAAAGAACGGTTTTGATTGCTCAATTGGTTTGTTTGAATTTGATTCAAGACTGGACAAAATCATTGCACCCCAATAGTACGGATGTGCATATTGATCTAATTGATTGTCGAGATATTGTAGCTTTGAATTTCGAATGGCTACATCACAAGGCAGACCAGATTTTAGATTTTTCATAAAATCGGTTACTAAAATTTTAGTTTGAAAATCAGGGACCGACCACAGATTCGAAATGATGTTTTTATTTCCGGCAAAGAGGAAAGCACGGGTCAAGCCAATGATGCCTTCACCGCTTTGTTGGGCTCCGCTTCCAGATTGGCAAGAACTCAACAAGGTAATATTGCTCTTGAAGTTCCATTTGTACAGTTCGGCAACAGTGATCTTTGTTCCCGAATTTCTGGTAGAATCCTTAAGCCAAAGGTATGAAAGATTGCCATTGACAGGGTCCGCAATGGCGTGACAAGCTATGTGAACTATTCTGGCGGACTTACTTGCAAGCATTAGATTTTTAGTATCGCCATTTTCTGAAATCCGAGATTCCTTTGGATTCCAAAGCTGTGCGCATGCTTTGATCTCAGCACAGGCCATAGGAATAGCAGCTAATTTTTCATTGTTGGATTTGCCAGGGTCATAGCACAGTCCCCAATATTCAATGGGATACTTGTTGACTTTGTTGTCGTGAAATAAAGTTGAAGTCCAGCCAGGTGAATACGAAATGATTTTTTCTTTTATCAGGAAGGGAACCTTGCTCCAAGATTGGGCTGAGTTATTTGATGTAACAAGGAGTTCAAAAGGTACTTCATTCAATTGACCATCATGACTTATTACCAATTTTCTTGCTGATGAAGGAATGAATGAAAGCAGATTTTTGTACAAATAATAAGCGGGTTGTACGATTTCAGCTATTGGGCGCTTATCGTTAATTGATTTTTTCAGTGTATTGAGTGCCAGATCAAATTGCTCATCTGCAGGAATAGATTCAATTCCATAATTAGTTTTGGTAGTCCAATTGACGATAATTTCATCATACACACGAGTATAGCTGATAAAGCAAATACTGTCAGAACCAATGTTGTTATGAAATTTATCAAAGTCGAATAACTGAAGTTGGTACTTCAGATGGTGGTAGTTGGGGTGTGTGTAGGCGAGTTCATTGATCCAGATTTTGTATGCTTTCAAGCGTTCAGCTTTTTCATCAAGTTTATCAACTGTTCCGCCTTGAGAGTTATCGGATAATACATTTCGGATATTGCTGATCAAATCTTTTTCTTGATTTCTTAATTCAAGAGGAAGTTCCAAAGAGTCTGCAATATTCAACTTTAGGTTTGAAACCAATAGGTTGTTTTTATTCTTTTCACTCAATTGGCAGACTTTCAAGAACATATTTTTGTCTTTGGTTTTCCTAAACAGATCACAGCCTGTTAGCATACCTTCTTGAATTGCATTGAGATACTTGTTGCTCAAACTAAAACTGACTTTATTGTTCACTTGATAAGATCTTCGGTAATCGTGTACCTCAATTTGTCTGAGACAAAGATCAACAATGATTTTTTGCCATGGAATCTCATCTGCAGTTTCGGGCATGGCATGTATCAATTCACGAATGGTATGTAGTTGGTTGTCTAATATTGGAAACTTGATAATCGTTTTCTCGGTTATTGGTTTTTCAATATCACATCCTTCTGCTTTCAACTTGTTCAAAAGTTGAGTAATGGGAATAACTGTTGGCTCGTTTAAAAAAGAAATTCTTGTATTTAAAAGTTGGTATTCGAAGTCAAAAACAACTGAAGAAATTCCCAGTTTTTTTCTTAATTCTAAATGTTTAGGGAGCCAGTCTTTAGCCCCTTTGACATTTTTGGATTGAATGAGCGATTCTATGATGTTATAGATTATATTAATTTCAATAAATGGGTTCAGCCCTTGTTTGGAATCAATATGACTACCGTATGCATCTATGAAAAGGGGAGCAGCTTTTTCATAATTTCCTAAACTGAATTCAATATTAGCCAATGAAATATCAAGCATCGGAATATCTTCAACTTGGTTGTGTAGTTTGGCCAATTCTTTGGCACTGTATAGGTGTTTTTTGGCCTCATCCAGTCTGTTATTGGGTATCAAAACGTATTCAGAATAGCTGAGTGCAGTAGTTATGGTATTTCTGACGTAGGTGAATTCATTATCGTATTTATAATTTTCTGATTTTTTATACAGTTTTTCTAAAAGGTCATAATCACCATCAATAAATAGATGATGGGCGTATTTGCTAAGCAGACCATATTCAAGGGCAGCATCTTTATTCTTTAGCTTGGATGCAAGATGGAAGGATTGGTTATGGAAATATTTTGCGCGTTTGTGATCGAAATCATCAGCTATTTTTCCCGCCTCCCGATAGCTTGCAATTATGGTTTTATAATCGCGCGGCACACTCAACCATTTCCGGCAGATTGCCAATTGCATACCCGTTAATGCAAGTTTTGCTTGGCCTTTGAAATGGAGTATTTTTGCTTTGTTGTGATAGAATTTTCCCCAATCTAGGTGTGAGCCTCCGTGTTGTTTCATCCAGCCCAACTGAATAATCAAAACAGAATCTACCGAATTCAAATCAGTAAGTGAGCCATAACAAGCTACGAGTTTGGTATAGAGTGCGTTGGCTTTTGATTCATTCCCTTTGCTTTGGTTGATGATATTAATGTACGCATTGGACTCAATAATTGCCTGAGCAGCTTCACCAGATTTCAACTTTGATTCAACGGAGGCCAAGCATTTCAAGTATTCCTTGTTATCAAAGTTTTGAGCATTGATATTTTGAATGCTTAAAATGAACAACAGACTACAATATTGTTTTAATTTCATGCCATTGAATCAATTATAAAATAACAAGATAATGACACATTTAATTAAACTGATAGCTTTATGCAATTTTTTATTTTTTGCAAGCAATCAAGTCACTGCTCAATTCGCAATTGGCCGAACTACAAGGGATTTTAAAGATGCGGATCGCAACAACAGAAATGTCAATGTAATTATCCATTATCCTGCATTGACCAACGGAACAGATGTGCCAATTGCTGACGGCCTATTCCCCGCAATTTCGATAGGACACGGATTTGTAATGATGGTTTCGTCCTATGACCACATGGCTGATTCATTTGCCGTGGCAGGAATGATTGGGATTAAAGTGAATACAGAGACTTCCTTCGCGCCTTCACACGGGGATTTTGGTAAGGATTTGGCATTTGTGTTAAAAGCTCTGAAGGCGGAATCCTTAATTTCTACCAGCATATTTTACAATAGGGTAGCTGAAAATAAGGCTGTTATAGGGCACAGTATGGGTGGTGGAGCTACATTTCTGGCTGGTGGTGCAGATTCAGATATTGACGCTTTAGTGGGATTTGCACCTGCTGAAACTTCTGTTAGTGCCATTGGAGCTGCTGGAAATATTGATGTTCCAGTTTTGATATTCACTGCTGAAGATGATTGTGTCGTGCCTCCTTCTGGTTCTCCCAAGCAGATTTACGAAGCTTTGAGCGGACCTTGCAAATGGCTTATGGACGTCAAGCAAGCAAGCCATTGCAAATTTGCCCTCAACAATGCATTGTGCAATATTGGAGAAGCAAACTGTCAAGGCAAGTTGACCCATTTACAACAACAAAAGATCATGTTCAGGTACATGATGCCCTTTCTAAAAGCCAATTTATTGGATCAAAAATCGCCTTGGCTTAAAATAATGGAAAATGTATCCAACGACACCGAAGTCAGCCTTCAAACACCAGGATTTTGTTCTGCCTTAAGCGTTAAATCGCCATATTTACAATCAAATAAATTGATTCGAATTCAAGCAAATTCTTACCAATTGGAAACTACCCTAACGGGAAGTCTGCGTGTTTTTGATCTATTAGGACGGCAGATTTTTCAAGCGGAAGTCCTGCCAGGGATTTCTACAATTGTTATAAATCCAGACTTTAAAGGTATTCGGTTGTTTGTTTTGTCTAACAAAAGTGGAGAACAAAGCTGGAAAATGGACTGAGGATTGCGTATAAATTTGAGTGCTTTTCAAAATATGATGAGAGCATAATCTGACCAGATAGCCTTGGCTTATGCTAAGTTGTCACTTTTGGCATTTCCCCTAAAGGTGTCCAAAAAAAATCTAGCTGGACAAACCTGTATAATTTGGAATTTGGTTTTTGCAATTCGTTGAAGCTGATTGGACAGCCTTCTCTTACGCTAAGTTATCACTTTTGGCATTGCCCCCAAAGATCTAGCTGGATAAACTCGCTGATGTGGATTTCTCTTTCTTGGTTTATCTGGTGCAAAGTTGATTGGTGTTTCAATCTTTCTGACTTTCTAAGTCCAAGGATTCCCTCGAAAATCCTGCGTTGCTGGGCTCAAACAGTGTCCAGCGGGGAATCCGCTTTGGAGCGGAATTGGGTTTTTGTGTTTGGAATAAAACTATTTTAACCCAAATTCAGCGATAGTCGCTGAATCGACGAAATTTTTGATTATTCCAAAAATTTGTCAGCGTTTAACCTTGACAAAATCAAAGATTTCCGACTACCAAAAGGGCAAAAGCCGCTATTGCAGATTTTGGAATTAACATTATGCTATGAGTTTTGTTTTATATTTTCATGTCTCACTAGTTGTAAACCTTTTATATTTGCAGCCTTAATCAAGCATTTTATGCCAAGCATACAGTCTTATATCGAATCCAACAAGCAAAGGTTTTTGGATGAATTACTGGATTTTCTTAGAATTCCATCAGTTAGTGCTGATCCTGCTTACAAGGAAGATGTGGCCAGAACAGCTGATTTTGTTGCTGATGCCCTTAGAAAGGCGGGCGCTGACAATGTTGAAATTTGTAAAACTGCCGGACACCCGATAGTTTATGCTGATAAGCTCACTGATCCATCTAAGCCAACAATTTTGGTGTATGGGCACTATGATGTACAGCCGCCTGATCCGCTTGATTTGTGGGATTCTCCCGCATTTGAACCAGTGATAAAGACAACTAAATTACATCCTGAAGGTGCAATTTTTGCACGAGGAGCATGCGATGACAAAGGTCAAGTGTTTATGCACATCAAGGCTTTTGAGTATTTGATGAGTGAATCAGAACTGCCTTGTAATATCAAATTCATGATAGAAGGAGAGGAAGAAGTTGGTTCAAGTAATCTGGGTACTTTTTGTCGTGAAAATGTTGATCGATTGAGAGCGGATGTTGTTTTGATTTCAGATACAAGTATAATTGCAAATGACACACCATCAATAACCACAGGTCTTCGAGGTTTGAGTTATCTGGAAGTGGAAGTAACTGGTCCCAATCGTGATCTGCATTCTGGAGTTTATGGAGGGGCTGTGCCCAATCCTATCAACGTATTGTGTTCGATGATCGCTTCATTGCACGACGAAAACAAGCACATCACGATTCCAGGATTTTATGATCAAGTTGCAACGGTTAATACGGATGAAAGAGCAGAAATGAACAAGGCGCCATTTGATTTGGCAGCTTACAAATCGGATCTGAAGATAAATGATGTAATGGGCGAAACGGGTTATACTAGTTTAGAAAGAACCAGTATACGGCCTACATTAGATGTAAATGGAATATGGGGTGGTTACATCGGTGAAGGTGCCAAAACGGTCCTTCCATCTAAGGCATTTGCTAAAATCAGTATGAGATTGGTACCTAACCAACATTCACATGATATTTCGGAGTTGTTTGCCAAACATTTCCGATCAATTGCTCCGCCGGGCGTTGAAGTTGAAGTGCGTCCCCATCATGGTGGAGAACCTGTGGTGACTCCTACAGATTCTAAAGAGTATGCAGCAGCATTTCAAGCAATGGAGGCGACCTATGGCAAAGCTCCAATACCTCAACGAGGCGGAGGAAGTATACCTATTGTAGCACTTTTTGAAGAAGTGCTCGGCGTAAAATCAGTGCTCATGGGCTTTGGATTAGACAGTGACAGCATACATTCCCCTAATGAACACTATGGATTGTTCAATTTTTATAAAGGCATAGAGACGATTCCTTACTTTCATCGTTATTATGCCAAGTTGAAATCTTAATTATTACTCATCAATCAATATTTCATGTCAAAAATTTCTTTTATCTTATTCATCGCAATTGGCCTTACTTTTTCGGCTTTTTGCCAAAAATCAACCAATAAAATGGATTCTATCAGTTACAGTCTGGGTGTATTAATTGCACAAAATCTCAAAGGTCAAGGTTTTGATAAATTGGATCCTGCCTCATTAACATTAGCGGTTCAAGATGTGTTAGCAGGAAAACCTACTTCCATCAGTGCTGAAGAAGCAGGAAAATTGGTTAACAGCTACATCGAGAAGCAAAAAATGTCTCAATCTGAAGGGATAATCAATGAAGGCAAAACTTTTCTTGAAGACAACGCAAAGAAACCAGGAGTTGTATTATTGCCAAGTGGAATGCAGTACACCGTCATGAAGGAAGGAACTGGACCTAAGCCGGGACCTAATGATAAGGTGACAACTCATTATCATGGCACTTTGATCAGCGGTGAGGTTTTTGATAGTTCAGTTGATAGGGGTGAACCAGCTTCATTTCCGGTAAATGGAGTGATCAAAGGTTGGACTGAGGCATTACAATTGATGCCAGTAGGTTCCAAATGGAAATTGTTTATTCCTTCTCCATTGGCTTATGGCGAAAGAGGTGCTGGTGGCAAGATCAAACCTTATGCTACTTTGGTTTTTGAAGTAGAGTTGTTGAGCATAGACAAATAATGGAGTCGCAGCCCATGCGATTTGACATTATAACCCTCCATCCGGAGCTTCTTCATGGCCCGTTGCATCATTCAATTATGCAACGGGCCGTGTCTAAAGGTAAAATGGAAATTCACATTCATAACTTACGTGAATATGGCTTAGGTAAGAGTAAACAAGTGGATGACTACCAATATGGTGGAGGTGCTGGCATGGTCATGATGCCTGAACCACTTGCCAATTGTATCGATCTACTAAAGTCACAGAGGAATTACGATCATGTGATATATTTTACGCCTGATGGAATTACACTTAGGCAATCTTTAGTGAATAGATTGTCTCTCTTGGGCAATTTATTGCTCATATGTGGACATTACAAAGGAATAGATCAACGGATTCGGGATTTGTACGTTACACTTGAAATATCTGTAGGCGACTTTGTGCTTTCAGGTGGTGAAATTCCAGCTTGTACTTTGGTTGATGCTGTAGGTCGAATTATACCAGGGGTATTGAACGATGAGACTTCCGCATTGACGGACTCTTTTCAAGACAATTTACTTGCGCCACCAGTTTATACAAGGCCCGTCGAATTTCAAGGAATGCGCATACCGGAAATATTGCTCTCTGGTCATGGACAACAAATAGAAGACTGGAGATATGAGCAATCTATCTCAATTACACAGCTCAAACGTCCAGATTTACTAGAAAATACTTAATTATGGCAAAGCTAACTCCTCCAAAACCAGGTGAATATCCTCCTCATTACGAGCAGTACATTCGCAAGGTACAGTCAGATAATATTGTTCGTGCACTCAGGGACGATATGAAAGCAAGCAAATTATGGTTCGAGAAGAATAAAGATGCCAACTGGGAAAATGCATATGCTGAAGGCAAATGGACCCCAATTCAAGTGTTGAATCACATTATTGATGCGGAAAGGATTTTTGCATACCGTATTTTAAGCATTGCCAGAGGAGAAACTGGTCATTTGCCGGGTTTCGATCAAGAGCTTTTTGTAGGTGCAGCATCCAAAGAGAAGCGCACTGTCAATGCATTGGTCAAAGAATGGAAGGTGGTAAGACAATCTACTATCTCGTTGCTGGCTCCTATGATTCCCAAGAATGCCTCTCGACTTGGATACGCCAATGGACAAAGAATGACTGCCAAAGCTGTTGCTTATGCATTATTGGGTCATCAGCTTCACCATTTGGAAGTATTGATTGACAGATACGGATTCCAATCATGAAATACTTGATTGTAATCTCCCTTTTTCTAGTAGGAATTGCAGATGCTTCTTCTCAAGGACACGACTGGTGGGCTCAGAATACAGGTTGGGATGGGAGTTCAAATTTTAGTAAGTATCTAATATTGAAGCCGGCTTGGATGGGACCCAATGCCTTTTATATTCCCTCCAAGTTGAATGGAGTCGTTGATACCAATCTGACAGTTGAAAATGAGATGCAAACTCATTTTGCCAAGGGTGAGGTGACTATAAATCCATACATCAAAGTCAATATCCCCTTTGGGAAGTGGGCGAGTTTGGAGATCAATGCAGCTCCGGTAGAGTATTTTGAAACCTCACATGAATGGAAGACAAATCGGAAGATTTTTCATGAAAATTATAACGACAAATGGGCTGCAGGCGATGTGAGATTTTTGTTTACAGGTAAAATTCGTTCCAATCCAGATATGGCAGTTTATATGGGATTGCGCACAGCTTCAGGCACTGGCCTGGGTGCAGCCAGAAACACCGATAGCCCGCAGTATTTTTTCAATTATGCTATCAGATTTGGTCAAGAAAAATTAAAATGGTACGCATCATCCGGATTCACAGCATGGCAAACTTATGAAGATCAGCACAAACAGAATGACGGATTGGTTTACAATCTTGGAGCAGAGTATCGACCAGATAACAATTGGTTAATAATTCCAGAGGTAAATGGCATTGTAGCTTATCGAAAAGGAGGAGATCGGCCCATGATGGTTTCCACCAGAATTACGCATCAAGTTAGGAAGTGGAATTTTGGCTTGAATTTGAGGACCGGCATATTCGATTGGCCGTTTACGACCATTGGGTTGATAAGTGGGTATAGGTTTGGGTGATGACAAGTGTAAAGCTCCACCTGTTTTCTTGCTTTTTTGGCATTCAAGGGATAAAAAGATTCAATTATTTATTTGTATTGCCGATCTCGTTGAACCTTAGAAATGTATTATAAAAAACAGAATTATTTAAGTTTTGGAATATAAGATTGCCGCAGAATAATAAAATTTTTGAATAATTTTTATTGTAATAAGTTTGTTAATGAATAGAGGCGAACAAATATAAAATAAATCATAATTAATAAAATATTTAAAATTAGTTGTATAATTATATCTAAAATAAAATATTTATTTTAGATATAATTATATTGAAGAAAAAAATTGCGATTTATTTTTGGCACGCTTATTGGCGTTAGTTGTATTTGTAGTATAATAATTACATTATTCTACTACAAATCATGTATTCAAAATTCAAAGAATTCAATTCTTTAGTAATAAGTATGTTAAGTAAATTCAATAGTTTAAGTTTAGAAATTAAACCTTTTGCAAATGTCAAGTTATCTAAAGCTGATTTTATGAAAGCGCAAAAATTTATTTTATCGTTTTTATTGTTTATTGTTTTTGGGGTTAAAAGCTACTCACAAACATGTAACTGTAAGGAGTATCTTTACATCAATGAGCCCAATGGACTTATCCACAAAATGGAAGTCAATCCTGTTGGAGGTGCTTTAACTGAGGTAGGCGGTGTCAATGGTATTCCATGGTTAAACAATCCTTCTGAATTTCCTTTTCCACATGGGTTAGGAGTGGATAGGAATGGTTTTTTATACATTGGTTCTAACTTTGGTGCACCCAACGACATACGTAAAGTCGATTGTCAAGGAACTGTTGTACCTGAAGTAAATTATAGGATTCCACCTTTGCCAGCCAGTAATAGTTGGGGTTTTTTATTGTCTAATATTCAATCTTTTGGTGGTTTCATTTATGCTAATGGTCCACTCGATCGAATTTATAAATTAGATCCATGTACTGGAACTACTATTGGGTTTGTTCAATTTCCGGGCGGTGGTACGGACTGGGGGTTATATATTGACAAAAATGGCAGATTTTATGTTACTCAAGAAAACGGTAAAATTTACTTTTTTACCCCGACGGCATCAAACTTTACTTCTAATACTAATTATACTGCCATTATAGATCTTGTAGCAAATCCAACTCAAGGAGGGCAACTGATTCCGGCTTATAATAATGATAGACTACAAGGAATTACAACAGATGACGCTGGTAATATTTATGTAGTACAAGGAGACCGAGATGCCCCTGGAACACGATCTAGACTTTTAAAGTTTTCATCCACAGGAGCATTTATCGCTGCAGGTCCAATAGATAGTAATGGAGGTAACAATGCTGGTTGGAACCAAATGGTAGGTATAATTTACAGCCCCTACTCTAATAAGTTATACACTTCATCCTTAAATCCGAATGAAGACTGTATTTACAGATGGAATACCAACCTGACGCCTGAAGCTGCTGCAGTAGGACCAGTACCCAATTCTTTTTTTGAATGTAAAGCCCTAGGAATATTGAGAGAATGCTGCCCAATGAGTGAAACAATTGAAAAATCAGTTTGTGGTTTTTCAGTAGGGGACAGAATTTCATTATCAGAATTACTATCCTGTGAAGGTATAGTATGCGAAGGTCAATGGGCTACTTTGGTAGGTAACACCAACTTAACCTTTAACCAATGTGATCTAACGGTAACAATAAACAGTTTGCCCGCTTGTGGATCATTTACTATAACCAATACGGCTTTAGCAAACCCACTTTGTACTCCGTATTCTATCACATTGAATGTTTCTTATTTAGCCGGTGTAAATGCTCAAGTAATTGCAGGGAATCAGTTAGTTTGTCCTACAGATGATCCTACAGCATTTACAGTCACTACGGCGGCATCTTCCATACCGCCAGGAACACCTATTACCTATAGATGGCAGAGAAGTACAACTTCTGCTACGACAGGCTTTACTGACATTGCTGGTGCTACCAATGCAACCTATGATTCAGGTTCAGTATCTCAAACTACCTACTTTAGAGTAATAGCTTCTGTAAATGGATGTGCTGGTGGAGCATGCAGAGATACGAGTAATGTGGTAGTATTAACTTTAAATACTACAGGCTGTGGTCCAATATGTACAATTGGAATATCCTGTACTCCAAGCCCACAATCATCATGCTCACCAGCCAATGGCTCAGCCAGTACCACAGTCACGGGAGGACAAGGGGCTATTACCTATCTTTGGTCTAGCGGAGAGACAACTTCGTCCATCAGTGGGAAAACAGCAGGAACCTATACAGTTACAGTGACAGATGCCATTTTGGGTGGATGTACAGCTGTATGTCAGGCTGTGATTACAAGTACAATAACTTTACCTACTGCCACATGTGCCAAAACAGACAACACCAATTGTGCTACTCCCAACGGAACAGCAACAGTTACGACCAATGCGAATCAAATACTATGGTCAAATGGTGCTACAACCGCAGCTATAAGTGGCCTAAGTGCAGGCACCTATACGGTTACTGTAACGAACACGACGACAGGTTGTAGTTCTACCTGCCAAGCTATTGTGGTTAATAATACAACAAATCCAACTGCTACATGTGCCAAAACAGACAACACCAATTGTGCTGCACCCAACGGAACAGCGACAGTTACGACCAATGCGAATCAGATTCTATGGTCAAATGGTGCTACGACAGCATCTATCAATGGCCTAAGTGCAGGGACCTATACGGTAACGGTTACCAATAGTACTAGTGGATGTACAGCTACATGTCAGGCGATAGTAGTTAACGCCACAGTTAGTCCTACATGTACGATCACAATTAATAGTTCTCCCACATGTGCAAACTTGACAGGCGGTTCGCTCACAGTGGTGCCTTCACCAGCAGGTGCGTACACGTATCTATGGAATACAGGTGCGACAACAGCGACAATAAGTGGTTTGAGTGGTGGCAGCTACACAGTGACAGTAACCAATACAGCTACGAGCTGTACAGGAGTATGTACACAAACATTGGCTACCCCAACAAATTGTTGTAGTATCAATGCATCGTTAACCCAGCCAGTAGATTGCGATAATTCTGGAACTTTTCAATCGAGTGACGATGTGATAAAATTCACATTGAATGTAACAGGAAATGGAGTTGGAACAGGTTTTTCAATAACTACTACACCAGGCTCTGTGACGCCAAATTCTGGAAGTTATAACAATCCAATATTATTTACCATGCAGCAAGGATCAGTTGGCGCTGGAGATGTACAAGTTACTTTAACAGACAATGCCTCACCAAATTGTATTTTGGTGCTGACTATTACCGATCCATTGATTTGTGATGTTGCTGATTTGTGTTTAATAGATGTAAGTGGAATTTCTAATATCATTTGTGATAATAACAATACCTCTGGTTCAGCAGCCGACGATTTTACAAGATTTTCATTGAATCCAAGTGGATTGGGTGTTTCAGGTACATATTCAGTGACTGTTATAAGCGGAGGAGGATCGGTTTCACCTCCAATCGCAGCATACGGGGCAATATCCAATTTTCAATTTAACCCAGGATCATCAACAGGAGGAGCAAAAATCATAAGAATTCAAGATATCGGTAAAATTGATTGTTTCTTTGATGTGACCGTAACAAATCCAGGTCCATGTAGCAATTGTGTAAATCCACCTTGCACTCCAATTCAAGTAATAAAAAATTAATTTTATAGAATTTTTTTGAGTATTATTACTCTAGGCTTTATTTTTAGGCTCATTCTCGCAATGGGCCTATTTTTATTTAGCCCAAAAACCGCATTTGCGTATTTTACCCTTTGGGTGTGACGAGCTAAAGGCTAACAGACTCTGAGCAAAGCCTTATGAGTTGACGAAAACTTTTGATTTTGTCGAGTTTAGAGCCCTGACATTTAAAAAATCGTCAGCGGTTAACCAAACACGAGTCTGATATGACTGAAGGAGTCGTCAGATCCCGACAAAATTTTGTGATAAGCAAAAATTTCGTTGATTCAGCATCCGACGCTGAATTTGGGGTTAAGTTTACACGAGAAAATTATTGGGAACGTTATCGAAGTAAAAGAAGCTCAGAGATCGGTTGAGATTTCCAGACAGTGACATGCAAATATTTTATTATGGTTTGAAAGATTTTGGGTTGACTAATTGAAATTCTCCTACACAACAGAATGTCACAAGAAGATATTTATTGTTTATTTTTAAATAGTCATTCCTATGGTTCAACCTAAGTTGTGATATTAAAAAATATGTTTAGTCAAATACAATTCTTGGTTTATTCCTCCAATTCTAGATTGTTTTTACACTAATTTCACTTAAAAATTTATTTCATTTACTCTTTGTTATTTTGATTTTATAATGTCACATTAGTTTGATTGCTTCAGGTGTTAGTTAGTGGAAAAAACTAAATGTTTACAATCTGTTCTTCAGAATAACTTGAATTACAAACGCAGCCATTAATATCTGTGTTTGGTTTATTTAGTAGAATTGAATTTAGCCTAGAGTAGTGTATTTGAAACAATTTTATCTTTTCTAAATCTTTAACGGCACAGAATTTAGGATCAAATATGTGCATTCGATTGCAGAGCAGTTCTAAGATTATCAAGCTATTTGTTCCTTCAAACGACTAAGTTAGGATCTAAAAGTAGACGATAAACTGCATAGAATTTTAGAACACCTTTTATTTATTGACATTTATTTTAATAATACAGTTACTAAACTTTATTTGGTTTTAACTTACTGCAATCATTCTGAAAGTTAACTTTGCGAATAATTAGTTTAGCAAAGAAATGGACAGGAAAATTATCATAGCCATAGATGGGCATTCTTCATGCGGCAAGAGCACACTGGCTCAGGATTTAGCGAAAGAACTTAATTATTCCTATATCGATTCTGGCGCAATGTACCGCGCAGTAACGCTCTATTTCCTGGACCATGCCATTGATTTTAATGATGAAATAGAAATCGCCCAAGCTTTGGAGTCGATTCGGATTGAATTTCACAACAACAATGGAAAAAATGAGATTCTATTGAATAAGAGGGAAGTATCTCAGGCGATACGACAAATGATCATCAATGAAAATGTGAGTGAAATAGCAGCAATTCCTTCGGTCCGAAGATTTCTTGTCCAACAGCAGCAAGAAATGGGCAAAAATAAAGCTATTGTAATGGATGGGCGCGATATTGGAACAGTGGTATTTCCCTTTGCTGAGTTAAAGATATTTTTAACCGCCCAACTTGAAATAAGAGCAGAACGCAGAAGAAAAGAGTACAATGAAAGCGGATTCAAATTGCCCTTGTCTGAGGTTGAAGATAACCTGAGACATCGCGATCAAATAGATTCTACACGCTTGGATAGCCCTTTGCGCCAAGCAGATGAAGCAATAAAAATTGACAATTCTGAATTGACCAGAAAGGAACAATTTCTATTGGTTTTGGCTTATGCCGAGAAATTATTAGGCCAATAATTCGAAACAAATGGTTTAAAAGGCCATTAATAAAATTGCTGCAAATAGCTTTGGGTTTCCTTGAGGAGTGAAAAATTACTTTGTAAGCTTCCTCAGACCTAAATGCGGTGATAATATAAATGTGGAAACAATGAAGTTCATTATCTTAAAATGTCTTAAATTTACACAGTCTAAATAAAAATAACTTGGTGGGCGTCCAATATACAATCAATGATTTGAGCGAATTAGGTTTTGGAAGAGTAATTCTAATTACAAATCAAGAGCTTGCGCCTCGGATGTATTGTCTTGGTTTGGCTCCTGGCAGCATGGTTCAGCTGGTCCGTAAACAGAGTGGGAAAGGTAGTGTTTACATACGTGTCAAATCGACCGCGCTTGCTTTAAGAAAAGAGGAAGCAAATACCATAATAATAGAGAAAATTAGTTCTGGATTTTGAAGAAAATTGCATTAATTGGTAATCCGAACTCGGGAAAATCCTCGGTTTTTAATTTATTGACCGGCTTGCGTCAAAAAACAGGAAATTATCCTGGTATCACAGTTGACATAAAATACGCAAAGCTCAAACTGCCATCAAACGATACAGCTCTTTTAATCGATTTTCCAGGATGTTATAATTTGTACCCCACCTCACATGATGAGAAGGTAGTAGCAAAAGTGATGAGTGACAATACTCATAAATATTATCCAGACGCTATAGTTTATATTGCCGATTCAAATGCTTTGAGTCGCCATTTGGTTTTGCTGCACCAATTAAGAGATTTGGGAATCCCAATTCTATTGTGTTGCAATATGGAGGATATCTCTACATCAAAAGGATTGCAGATTGATTATCAAGGATTGGGCAAGGCACTGGGAATTACTTGTATTTCTTTATCTGCTCGGGAAGGAGTCAAAAGCACCTTGTTTTTAGATGAAATAGAGGAATTATTGACAGAACCTCTATTGGAAGAATACCCTATTTCATTTCAATCATCCGTTCCCAAGGATGCACTTTTGAAAATTAAAGATTTATTGCAAACAAAGAATGACTTTCAGGCTCTTTTGGCTCTTCATCACTTGCATTTTTTTGAAAAAAGTAATATGGCATTATTCAATTCCTTGAATTCTATAATAATGCCTAGTAAATCACAATTGATTCAATGGGAGGCGGAAGAAATACTCAGCAGATGCAGACAAGTTGAAGAAATATTGCCTAAGTATGTTATTGAACCCAAGGTTCAGGTGGGTAATAGAACTTTTATTGCAGATAAAATATTAACGCACAGCTTCATTGGACCTATTATATTCTTTTGTATTTTAGGCTTGATTTTTCAAGGCATTTTTTCATGGGCTGAAATTCCTATGAATTTTATAGATAATCATATTGCCTTACTGAGTAAATATGTGCATGATGCACTGCCTAACACTTGGTACAGTAATTTGCTTACTGAAGGTGTTTTGGCTGGACTGGGAGGAGTGCTGGTTTTTATTCCACAGCTAGCCATTCTATTTTTAACAGTTGGTTTTTTGGAAGAGATGGGATACATGAGTAGGGCAGCCTATCTTTTTGATCGACTGATGTGCAGATTTGGATTGAACGGCAGGAGTATTGTATCATTGATATCAGGTGCAGCCTGTGCTATTCCAGCTATAATGAGCACAAGAACAATTACCAATTGGAAAGAAAGGTTGATCACCATCATGGTAACTCCTTTAATAAGTTGTTCTGCGCGGTTGCCAGTTTTTGCAGTTCTGATAGCATTTGTAGTGCCAGCTAAAAGGGTTCTTGGATTTCTAACCTTGCAAGGTTTGTTTTTACTTGGTTTATACATATTGGGCGTTGTGGCAGCATTGGTATCTGCCTATGTTTTCAAGTTAATTTTAAAATCTGACCAACCCAGTTATTTGATTTTGGAATTGCCTGAATATAAGTGGCCCAATTGGAAAAACGTCTTGATGGAGACGTGGATTAAAATCATTTCTTTTGTAAAAGAGGCAGGAAAAATAATAGTCGTAATATCAATCGTTTTATGGTTTCTGGCTAGTTACGGACCAAATGATACCTTCCAATTCAATTCGAATATTGATAAAATTTCACGATCAAATGGTGATGAATCTGACCATGTTGTGGCTGCAAAAAAGCTTGAAAATTCCTATGCTGGACATTTGGGCAAACTGATTGAGCCTGTAATTGCGCCTTTGGGCTTTGATTGGAAAATTGGAATTGCACTGATAACATCTTTTGCCGCCAGAGAGGTATTTGTTGGAACAATGGCAACGATTTATAGTATCGGAAAACAAGATGCCCCAGCTACCATAAGACAGCGAATGGCTTTAGAGGTAAACCCGCAAACAGGCAAAAAGGTATTTACACCTGCTACTGCTGCAAGTTTATTGATTTTTTACTTATTTGCCATGCAATGTATGAGTACGATTGCTGTTGTAAGGCGTGAAACGGGTACATGGAAATGGCCAATAATTCAGTTGATTTTTATGAGTGTATTGGCTTATTTGAGTAGTTGGTTGGTATTCAGTTTGATGGCGTGAAATTTAGGATTTCATAATTGCCGAACCCAATATTTCATCATATTCTTCATCATTTGTTTCCCAAAGTTCTACCTTGTTTCCATTTTGGTTAATAATATACGCGAACTTACCGTATTCGAATGACTCGATTTCATCCAATACGGTTGCGCCTTCCTTTAATTATTCTTCCAATAAGGTTTCAAGATTCCTCACACTAAATTTCAGCATAAAATCTTTCTTTGAAGGACTGAAATATTCTGCATTGTTCGAAAATGTTGACCATGCATTAAATCCTCTGGATGCTGAATTCCTTGAATTTCGCCATTCAAATGTTGTTCCACATTCATCAATTTGGAAGTCGAGCTGTTTTGCATACCATTTTTTTAGTGGTTCGGGATTGTTGCTTTTTACAAATGTTCCACCAAAAGAAGTCATGTGTTTAGTCGTAGCATTTTTTTTCTTGATAACAAATACAAAGTAAGGGCTCTAAAATTGTTCTACCCGGGTCAATTTTCGGGAAATGCATTTCCAGAATATGCTCATAACCAATATTCAAATGATTGGTATTCATTGCAAATAGCTTGAAAAGGGTTTGTCATATTTATTCGGACTCTTGTTAATGAAATTACACAAATACAATTTAAATATGGTAATTAAAATTGTGTAAGTAACTGAATATTAATTGATAATTTAATCAATTCTCAGTACAAATAATTATTTTCTTGCATGTAATCTTGTCTTAACCCTGTCACAATTGTATAAGGTTTTGACTGTCAATGGCATTGGTTTTGTTCAATATTTGTTGTCATAAATTAATTCGATTTGTATAACAAACATTAGCAATCGCTTGAAAACATTAAGTTTTAGAACCTCGAGTATTGTTCACTTTACTAATTCTGCTGCGTGCCGGGTTGGTTTTTTTTGTTTTACAAGTCCAATTATAACAAACAACAACACACTAACCTCCTAAAGTTTACCTGAAATGCATCCTATACTGCAGCCATTTAGTTCTACCGCAACAAAAAGTAATTACAATCAAAATTGTTCTGATTCTTTAACTAGATCTACCATGAAAAGATTTCTACTGTTTTCTTTACTTCTTTCTTTTTCAGTTTCTACACTGTTTGCTGAGAAATTTAGACCAGTTCCTAGTTCCAAGGTCAATAAGACTTCGGACATTTTTATTCATAAGAATTCCAATTCTACACTGAATACCTCAGGAATCAGCTATTTATACAATTCGAGTAATGATACTAGGCGGCCATCGATTTTTAAACCAAAGAATAAGGTCAGTAGTGTAAGGGTGCAAGCCAATAGTCAGGGTAATTCTATAAATTCAAAATTGTCCCCGAGTATTATAAATTTCATGCCACCTTGTGATTTGGAGGATGCTAATTTATTTGATGTGGTTTGTAACAACAACAACAGCCCTTATAATCCCAGTGATGACTATACAACATTTTATTTGAACCCTTCTGGGGTTTTCTTAGGTTCGTTCTATACGGTCACAGTTTCATCAGGAACCATAACACCAAGCCAAGGCATTTATGGTGTACCTACTAAGTTTACGCTTCAGAATGGATCTGCAAGTGCAGGAAACATAACCGTTAGTTTGACGGATAATCTGGACAACCTATGCACACATGATGTATTGGTAACTGCACCAGGAAGTTGCAGCCCATGCGACTTAAACACGAAATATGCTATTTGCCCAGGAGAATCATACACTTTGTCTATTAGTGGTACCCTTACTGCAATTCAATGGTTCAGAAATGGTATTGCAATACCAGGAGCAAATTCTCCAAGTTATATCGCAAATCAAATTGGGACTTACTCTTTTACTGGAACAGATGGCGGTAATTGTCCAACCTCACAGTGCTGTCCAACAATAATCGAAGAAGGAAAATGTATTTTTGATCTTGCTTTATACAAAAAATTAAAAATAGGACAAGATTCTATATTGGCACCAGGTTCCCTTGTGACATTTACAGTTTATGTTATCAATCAAGGAAATATAGCTGCTGATAATATTCAAGTGACGGATTACATTCCCTCAGAATTGACACTAAACGATGCCGATTGGACTGCTGCTGTAGGTGGTAAAACAACCATTGTGCTAAACAGTGGACAAGAATTGCCAGCAGGCGGATTATTGCCTGGGCAAACTATTTCAGTTGATATAACATTCACACTCAATTCACCACTTGCAGCTGGAATCAAGATTACAAACTGGTCAGAGATCAGTGCAGCAACTGATGATTTAGGTGTTGTTAGAACAGATACTGATTCTGACCCAGATAATACCTTATTAAACGACTTATATTTAGTTGATAATGACATTGATGGCAATGTTAAAAATCAAGGAAGTGATGAAGATGATCATGACCCAGCATTTATCTATACCCAAGCATTTGATTTGGCTTTAGCTAAAGCACTATCGAATGGTCAATCACCAATGGTTAACCCTGGCGATAATGTGAATTTCACGATCACAGTTACCAACCAAGGTGATATTGCAGCTAATAATATTCAGATAACTGATTATATACCAGTTGGTTTCACCTTAAATGATGGTGACTGGACAGCGTCTGGTAGCAATGCAACCATAGTTTTAAATTCTGGTCAAGAATTACCAGCAGGGGGCTTGCTTCCAACAGCAACAGTAAGTGTTGATATAACACTCCGAGTTGCAAATCCTCTGCCAGCCAATACCAAATTGGTTAACTGGGCTGAAATTAGCGCCACAACAGATGCTAATGGAAATCCTGTTGTTGATATTGACTCAACACCCGATCAGAATAATACTGATAAATATTTAGTCGATAATGAAGTCAATGGAAATGGAAAGAATGGAGGAGATGAAGATGATCACGATCCAGCAGAGGTTGTTGTGAATCCATTTGATTTGGCATTGGTAAAAAAATTAGCCAATGGTCAAAGCTCAATGATCCAGCCAGGTCAGGCGGTTAATTATACTATTACCGTTACCAACCAAGGACTAATCCCTGCCAACAATATTGTGGTGACGGATTATATTCCAGTTGGAATGACACTAACTGACCCAGATTGGACACCAGCTGGTCCAAACGCAACTTTAACCTTGAACAGTGGTCAAGAACTTCCAGTAGGAGGTTTGTTGCCTGGTTCTTCCGTTTCAGTTGAAATTACTTTGACAGCAAATGCTCCACTACCAGCCAATACCAAATTGGTTAACTGGGCTGAAATTAGCTCTGCTCAAGATAATAATGGAGTGCCTCAAGTTGATATTGACTCAACACCTGATGGAAATAATACTGATACTTATCTGACAGACAATGATATCAATGGAAATGGAAAGACTGGAGGAGATGAAGATGATCACGATCCAGCAGAAGTTGTTGTTAATCCATTTGATTTGGCTTTGTACAAGCGTTTAGCGAATGGTCAGCCTTCTATGATCAATCCAGGTGATAATGTGAACTTCACAATAACTGTTGTTAACCAAGGATTAATCGCAGCAAATAATGTTTCATTAATTGATTATATACCTGTTGGCTTTACACTAGCTGATGCTGATTGGACTGCTTCAGGTTCAAATGCAACACTATTATTAAACATAGGTGGAGAATTAGGTGCCGGTGGTTTATTGCCAGGCGACAGTGTGAAAGTAGATATAACACTTCAAGCAAGTGGAGTTTTAGCTTCGAATACCAAATTGGTTAACTGGTCGGAAATTAATTCGACAACAGATGCCAACGGAAATCCAGTGGTTGACGTGGATTCAACTCCAGATGCGATTAGAACCAATGACGGCTATTTGTCTGATAATGAAATCAACGGAAATGGAAAGAATGGAGGTGATGAAGATGATCATGACCCAGCAGAAGTTGTGGTGAAGCCATTTGACCTAGCCTTGGTTAAAAAGTTGGCACCTGGGCAAAATCCAAATGTTCAACCTGGCTCTCAAGCTACTTTCAGAATTACTGTTACCAACCAAGGTATGATCACTGCCAATGACATCAGAATAATTGATTACATACCACCACAATTGACTTTGACTGATCCAGATTGGGCAATATTGGGTTCAGATGCAACTATACTATTGAATGCAGGTCAGGAACTTCCAGTAGGAGGACTTGTACCAGGTGCAAGTGTAGATGTAGATATTACATTTACTGTTGTAGCTCCATTAGTTGCAAATACTAAAATCATAAACTGGGCTGAAATTTCTTCTGCCACAGACATGAATGGCAACTCTGTTCCAGATGTTGATTCAACACCAGATGGTAACAATACAGATACTTATTTAGCCGATAATGACATCAACGGAGATGGCAAGAATGGTGGTGATGAAGACGATCATGATCCAGCAGAACTTGTGGTTCAAGCTTTTGACCTTGCATTAGTAAAGAGATTGGCTCCCGGACAAAATCCAATTGTTAATCCTGGGGATAATGTGAACTTCAGAATAAGCGTAATTAACCAAGGAACGATAGCAGCCAACAATATTACAGTAACGGATTACATACCGTCACAAATGACATTGAATGATGCAGATTGGACTGCTGCAGGAGCAAACGCCACTATTTTATTGAATATTGGTCAAGAGTTACCTGTAGGTGGATTATTGCCAGGTGATAGCGTAATAGTAGATATCACACTAAGAGTAAATTCCCCACTACCAGCAAATCAGAAAATTACGAACTGGGCTGAAATTAGTTCAACTTCTGATGCTAATGGAAATCCAGTAGTTGACGTAGACTCAACTCCAGATGGAAGTAATGGTGACAAATATTTGGTTGATAACGATATCAACGGAGATGGTAAAAATGGTGGAGACGAAGATGACCATGATCCAGCTGACGTTTTTACAAATGTTTTTGATCTTGCTTTGTACAAAGTTTTAGCTCCGGGACAATCAGTATTTATTGAGCCAGGAGATGATGTCAACTTCAGAATTTATGTTGTAAACCAAGGTGGAATTGCAGCGAATAATGTTGTAATTACAGATTATATACCGTCAGAAATGACACTCAACGATGCTGATTGGACTACTGCAGTAGCTGGGAAAACAACAATCACTTTGAATATTGGACAAGAGTTGCCAGCTGGTGGTTTACTTCCAGGTCAAAGCGTATTTGTTGATATAACACTAAAAGCAAATAGTCCATTATCACCGAATACAGAAATAACGAACTGGTCAGAAATAACCAGCGCAACTGACAACAATAACAACCCACAAACTGACATAGATTCAAATCCAGATAATGTCAATAATGATCTTCTTCTTGTAGACAATGATATCAACGGAAACGGAAAAAATGGAGGAGATGAAGATGATCACGACTTGGCGAAAGTAATTACAAAAGTTTTTGACTTAGCGTTGTACAAGAAATTGGCACCAGGTCAAAGTTATGTAATCGAACCGGGCGACGATGTGAACTTCAGAATCACAGTTGTAAACCAAGGAACAATAGCTGCGAACAATATTATT
>Ga0136636_10000039_pt1 | contig 43230 bp, 39 predicted proteins | sample AntDrymUQ8522106_2_FD_104653 | JGI IMG/M metagenome (GOLD analysis project Ga0136636, IMG submission 104653) | Polar desert sand microbial communities from Dry Valleys, Antarctica - metaG UQ852 (21.06) | ecosystem: Environmental > Terrestrial > Soil > Desert | place: Antarctica: Dry Valley... | reverse complement strand
TCTATAGTCGATTGATCTGAAATAGAAATATTTTTCCATTGTGCATTATCCCTATACCAAAATGATTTTGTATCAGTATTGTAAACTAATAATCCTTCAGCAGGACTAACAATTAAATTCATTTGATTATTGGTCATTCTTGGCGCTAAAAACCCCCTCTCATTTGACAAAAGCTCCAGAATTGCGGAACTATGCGGAGTTATTGAAGTCTCGCTAATTCCCACACCTTTTACCTGACTAAGAACCCTTTGCTCTCCAATGACCCCAAGGAGAATCCCAATGAATAACCCGATTCTGAAAAGCGCATAAAACTTTTGCTTCCCTGACTGCCATCTTCCCTTACCAGAACTCCAAAAAGATGTGTTTCGTTTCGTTTTCATACTAAACCTCCGTTATATACTTTACTTCTTTTTTTTCAATTTACATTCACCTTAAATCGTGACTCGTAACCTCGCCGTGGTTCTTTCACACTTAACTCTCAAACCTCAACTCTCTGCCTCTGCCTCTGCCTCATCCTCAAAAAGGCAAAGGTTAAGGTTAAGGTTAAGAAGCTCTCGACCTCAACCTATCTTCATTAAAACACACAAAAATATGGCCGACCTTAAAACTCTTTTTTTTAAAGTCGATCAAATCATAATTTTTTTAACTCACCAACTGTCGCCTTAATCAATGACAGCTTTACCTTTTCACCTAATTAATTGCTTAAATAGCTAAATATTTATATAAGACTGACTTAGCAACAAGAAAGGTTGCACAAACTTTAATAATTTCCTGCAAAAATATATTAAACGCAAAAAACACGCTAAAGTTTTGATTTTTAGCTAAAAATTTCCTTCAAAATTAAGAATGATTTTAATCTTGTAATCCCATCAATGTGAATAGAATAAAATTTCAAAATGTATTCGAGTAATTCGTTGCGTTTATTTTTATTTAATTCTAATCCCAATAACTGACCGTAATTATTATTCAAGATTGTATTTAAAAGTTCTGAATTATACTCATCCATATAATCAAGATGCCCTGGAAAGTTCTCCTTATATACTCCCTCTTTCATGTCAAAAACATTATCCTGAGCATTAGGTCTTAATGCTGGATAGAAACCCAGATGTTTACTAAGTTTAACCAAAAAAAGTATATGGAAATCGGAAGATCCTTCCTCCAGCAAATCAAAATATTCAATAGAGTTTTTTATGAATGAAAAAAGTACCGGGTTAGCTTCTTCTTCTTTTAAACATTTATTAAGTACTTCAGCAATAAACATCGCCTGTGAACTTTTGCTTACGTCGTATGGGAAATGTGAGAAAATGATTTCGGCTGACGCATCCTTTACCAGCGAAATTGAATGTCCATCTTTATTATAAAATATAAGATTAACTACATAAAGTGCCTGTAAAATATTTGGATGTACCTTCGATTTCTTTGACCTAATACCCTTAAACAAAAATGATTTGCGGCCGTACTCTTGAGTATAAATCTGACAAATCAAACTTGTGTCACCATACTTTACTTGTTGCAATACAATACCCCTTGTACTAGTTAATGCCATATTTACAACTATGGGAAACCAAATTAATAATCAATAAATTTAAAAATATTTCATTTATACAAGATCCAATATGAAGAACTATCTATCTATAAACTAACAAGTCTTCTAATGTATGAAGAGTAATTTCGTAACATGACTTAAAGTGCCATCTTCATTTGAACAAAAAACCATGTAAACACCTGTTCCAACCTTCTCTCCTCTGAAATTTTTGCCATCCCATAATGCCTGCCCTCCAAGTGAAATTGTTTCAAAAACAAGATTGCCATTAAGGTCTGTAATTTTAACTAAAGTGTTCTCCATTAACCCGTTTACAACAATGTTTCCGGTAAAGTTTTCTCTTACTGGATTAGGATACACAAATACAGATTTATAATTCTCAGCTGGCTCAGTAGCTTCAGCAACAAAGGAAATAATACCATTATCTGTACCAAAAAAAACCTCCCCCGTTTTCTCATTAATTGCAATACTACTTATTGAATTAGATAATAAGGGACTATTTTCGGCTGTAAAGTTATAAATCTGCTTTATTCCATCATCTGAAACAAGAGAAACTCCAGCATTTTTAGTGCCAAGCCATTTTCTGTTAGCCCCATCAACTATAATTGAAGAAACAGATTCAGTGCCAAGTAAGGCATCACCATCACCAGAGCCATCATTTCTAGGAATAAGAATTTGCTTAGCATAAAAATTTTCACCATCAAACACAGCAGCCGGATTATAATAAACAAGGATTCCCTTGTTAGTACCTAGCCAGATGTTTCCATCACGGTCTTCGGCAATGGAAAAAACATCATTAGTAATTATAGAATTAAATTCATCTCTAACATCGAACTTCAGATAACGATCATCGTCGGTGTTATCAGTAGTACTATTATCATCGATTGCAAATAAGCCTCGTCCACCTAATAAAATCATCCATTTAATTCCGGATTGAGTTTCAATAATGTCTCCGCAATATGGCGCTGTAACCAGGTTTTTCAATCCATAACTAATCCATTCACCATTTTTTTTAAGAATTGAAATTGGTCTTGCTACACCTGAATTCGTTACCCATAGGTTTCCTGCTTTATCAAAAGTCAATCCTCCTAGTCTGCAATAGTCACCTGGAATTGGTGTTGGTATTGTTTGCAGAGGACTATTAACTTCATTGTAAATATTATAAAGAGAGTCTTTTCTATATTCGAATAAGCCGTATCCCCAGCTGGCAATAAAATAATGCTCCGGATTAGTTGGATCAATAGCTATCCTGTAAAAATCTCTATACTGTGAGTTTTTGGTACCAGACCATACTTTATCCCTGAAAATATTAACTTCGCTATGACGAAATAAATTATTATAGTCGGAATTTAAGCCCCCTGGAACAGTATAAAGAATATCTCCTGATATAGCAATGTCTGAAACTAATTTAGTTGTTGGCCCGTTCGGACTTATAGTGTAAAGCTTATCTTCATTTAGTGCCCTTTTCACTAGCCCTTTTTCGGAATCAGCAACCCAAAGAATAGAATTCCCATCAATAAATGCACATTTGGGGGAGTTTATAAAAATTTTATAATCACCACTATTTGGTGGATAAATAAGTACATGATAATTTGCTGAAACCACCAGATTATTTTGCCATTCAGACATATGGTTACAATTATCACTCATAAATAGAGTAAAAATGTCCCATGTAAACCCATCCCAGAAGTAAATAAAATCTCCCCCGAAAACTCCACTTTGAAAAGAAACATAAACTTTTCCATTTACTGACTGAATACAATTAAATTTTTTATCATAATTAGGAATATCGCTGAATCTATTCCAGAAATGATAGTCCTGCAAATTGATATTTGGATTGCCCATATCCGCTTGAAATACACCTTGATCAGTTGCTGCAAATATGAAATTACCAGAAATGCTGGTTCCGTTAACCTTCAATTGTGTGCCATTTGGGCCAATAATGCAAGTTTGAGTTATTTCTCGATCTGACAGATTTAATATAACGATCCCAAAACCTGTACTTAAATAGGCATAATTACCTTCAACTAAAATATGATATATTCTTTTATCTCCAATAATCTGAGTATACCTCATTATATCAGGTATATTATAAACAATGTTATCTACAATTAGATCAATGTTAGCATTCATGTAAGCAATAATGGTTATCCCTAAATCAACTGAATATCCTAATGAAAAAATCTCAGTATCAGATAATCCATTCTCTTTTGAAAATTTTTCAATACTATTATCAGATTGATTGAAATAAAATAACCCGCCATCGGTACTGCAATAAACTTTATTATTTGCCAAAATTATCTTGCTAGCATTATAATACGGAAGATGACTCCTCCAGGTACCTATTCTGTTTTGAGCCAATCCATTAACACATGAAATAATTAAAACTAGTAAGATTATATTTCTCCTATTCATAACTAAATGTGTTTAAATTTTTCATCAACTTCCCTACGTTTATAAACAGAAAGATTGAGTTTGCTATATTCATTTTTGTGAATATTTCCCCGACTAAAAAAAAATAACTTATAACTGAAATAGCTAACTCCAAATTCAATTTTACAATAATCATTTGATACTTTAATAAATACGTATAAAAAATTAAATTATTATTATCAGGCGGTTGCAATTCTGCAGAATTATTATTTATGAATTGCAGATGACTTTATACGAATTCGATTATTATGAGGGATTCAAATAATATAGCCACAATTATTACTTAATATTCTCAATAAAATACGTTGAACCATAATCATCTTCCCTTAGAAATGCTAACAGCCTATTCATTGCAATTGCTCGATGGCTAATCTTGTTCTTAATTTCCAAACTCATTTCAGCAAAACTACAATCCCATCCATTTGGGATAAAAACCGGATCATACCCAAAACCGCTTATTCCAGACTTTTCCATTGAGATCTGTCCGGGTATGATCCCTTCAAACTGATATTCAACACCAGCTAAAATAAGAGAAATTACAGTTTTGAAATTTGCTTTACGGTTATTTTCGTTCTTCATCAAATAAAGTAATTTTGTTATATTACCATTAGTAATATCTAATTGCGGATATTGAATATCACCGATTCTGGAAAACCTGGCGGAATAAACTCCAGGATCACCATTCAATGCTTCAACCTCAAGTCCAGTATCATCAGAAAAACAGTTCTTCCCAAACAAATTAAAAATGTACCAGGATTTCTGAGATGCGTTTTGTTCAATTGTTGGAAAATCCTCCGGAATTTCCCCGGAAAAACCCTCTTCTAATAGTCCTGATACCCTAATTGTATTTCTTGATAGGCCTTTTATTTCTTCAATTTTATGTTGGTTATTGGTTGCAAAAATTAAATTCATATGCCTTGCTTATGTTTCTAAATAAAAAAACAAGACCGAAGTCTTGTTTTAAAAAAATGGGGCTCAATTTTTTTACCCTCCAAGTGCACGGAAACCGGAGGCAAGCTTTGCTGGTTTTGGATTTATGCACATTACAGGTATTTTCTCCGGATTAGCAATAATATACTGTTCCTTCGCCGCCAAAATATAATCAAGATAATTAATGTCTCTGGTGGTAAGTACCAAAATCATATCAGCTGATTGCTCTACACTAAATTTTACAGTTTCTTTTTCAAAGCTGGCTTCACCTGGCGCACTGTGAATCTCATATTCAACATTGTTGTTTTTGAGAAAAGTTTCAACATACAAAAGATTTGAGGCAATTTTCTTTTTAAATCCTTTATCATTTACTCTGCGCTTAAATAATAAGAATTTAGCATTGAAATTCCCAGAGAGATAATTTATATAGTTTACTTTCTCTTTATTTTCTGTTCTGAAGTCGATAGGAAAAACAATTTTATCAAACTTAGAACTTTTTGGTCTGTCTTGAATAACAACAAACGGGATTTTTGAATTCGCTATTACTTTGAGAGCCCTACTCCCAGTAAATTTCTGAATTCCCTTTATTCCATGGGTTCCCATGACGATCATTTCGGCCTTATATTCCTGAGAAACTTCTTTAATTGTCTCAAAAATATGTCCTGTTTTAACAATAGGATGCGAATTAACCATGAAGTTTTTCTTCAATTCCTGAGTCTTGAGTTTTAACTTCTCAAAGGAGGATTCAATATCCGCAGCATTCTCAACTATATGTAAAAGAATGATGTCCTTTTTCAGTATATTTGACAGATTTACAGCATGTTCAAAAGCAAACTGAGATTTTTCTGTAAAATCCCAAGGTACAATGATTGGTTTGTTAAGGTTTTCCATAAATCCTGGATTTATAGATTAATTTTATGATTTATTGAATAATTATTTAAATTTGATCAGGGTTAGAAGTATCTTCCCATTTCAACTCACAAGTTATGCATTTTCTTCATGATACGTACAAAATTTACATATTTTTTTTAAGTTTCTTCTTTGGAAGCTTAAATGGATCATCGGCTAATTTGCCTGATTCATTGATTAATAGCTCTGTAATCATAAGAAGTTTTGAAGCCAATAAAGTAATAAACTCATCACCAAATTATAGTATTCTCTTTGATCACTCTGGTATAATGTACCTCGGTCAGGAGGACAAAATTAATATTTATAACAGCTTTTCATGGTCCGAAGTTCATTTAAAGGGAGAAATATTACTTTCTATTAATGAACTTAACACCGTTTTTTTCTTTAGTGAAAATACGCTGGGATTCCTATCACCCGATTCTTCATTAAAAATTGAGCCAAAATATCTTAATTCTTTTCTCCCCGAAAAGTTTAATAAAAAATTTAAAGCTGTAGATATTAAAAGTACAGGCAAAACAATATTCTTTCAAACTGATTCATCTTTACTTTCGTTTAATTCGAAAAAATTTAAAACTCTTGATTCTGATTTTAGTGATGGCCAAATATTTAAATGTGGGATTAATCTGATTGCCGTAAAATCGGGAAACAATGTCTCTGTTTTTGATGAGAATAGTAATAAAACTAATTTCATATTACCCTGTCTATCAGTCATCTATATTCTGGAGCACAAAAAGGGTTATCTTCTGGTTACAAAAGACAACAGATTCATTATTACGAATACATCATTTGAAATAATAGAAGAATGGTCTGAAAGAAGTGTTTCAAATCTTTGTCAGGGAATTCTTCTTAATTCAAACGAATATTTGTTTTCCGATGATTCGAACACATTATTTCTTTGTGATCAAACCGGTCACCTATTATCGAAATTAAATACCGCATTTGACATTCCCACATCTACAATTAATGGTATTGTTCAGGAAGCATCTGGTAATATCTGGGTTATTCAAGAAAAAGCTATTACACGAATTGAATATCCTTCTGCCGTAGGAGTAATTTCCTCTCTTCCTAATTATGTTGGGAATATCCGCGACATTAAATCGTTTGATAATAAAATCTTTATTGCAGCCACAAAAGGCCTATTCTATCTTGATTTGAAGAATAGTAGAATTATTGCGACTTCCCTGACAGGTTTTTGTTATCAAATGATTCCAACCTCTCATGGGGTATTTGCATTCACTAATAATGAAGTATTTCTTGTTAACTCAGATTTACCACTTTCAATTTATAAAGGGAAGTTGCTTGATCAGAGCTGGAACGAGGAATTACATCGTATGTGCTTATCAGAATCAAACAAATTAACAATAGTGTCTTTTAAAGGGAATTCAGCTATTGACTCTTACTGCGTGACAACTCCAATTACACCATTAAAAATTGCCAGCTTAAATTCTGAAATATGGATAAGCGATGGCGGAAATCTTTACCAATATAAAAAAATAGAATCAAGTGATGTGGAATTTTTCAAACACGAAATTCCCGACTCCATCGCAATCACAGAATTGTTCGTATGGCAAAACACTCTGCATATTCTTTCTGAAGATAAGATCTATTCTTATACAAATGATACCATAAAATATGAGAGATCTTTAAGCAATATATTAATTACTGGCGAATTTTTAAGTGTAACAGAAGACTCAAAAGGGAATCTATGGTTTCTTTTTAAAAATGAAGATAAAAACAATGTAATCTGGTTTGGTAATATTGAAGAAAATACATTTACAAAAGTCATTCTGCCTTCTTATATCAGCCTTACCAATCCTTGTATAGATTACATTGGGTCGAATAAAATAGTTTTATCTTCTGGTATGCAGATTTTTATAGTTGATTTGAAATTTTATGATGCCATACCAAGAAAATTTGAAACTATTTTGAAAGAAATTGTAGCCGGCAATCAAATTTTATTTAAAGGAATTTCATACGATTACTTTAGGGTTCCTATGAGAACGAAACTCAACGAAATACCATATAATCAGAATAATATTAAGATTCAACTGAGTTCAACAAATTACCTGGATAATAAAGTAAAATTTCAGTACCTACTTTCTGGGGAGGGTGCAATTTGGTCTGAATGGAGTAGTAATTCATTTTTAATATTTAATGACCTAAACGAAGGTCTTTACGATTTAAAAATCAGAAGTAAAGACTACTTAAATGAAACCTCCGAAGTTACTACGCTTATTTTCAGGATTAGCCCTCCATTTTATCGCACATTATGGGCTTACATGCTTTATTTTGTCCTTTTAGGGATTCTATCGTTTATTGCATATAAAACTTACCTTGTAAATATTCACAAGGCACAAGGAATGAGTAGGCAAAGAAAATCAGATTCTAATAATCCTAACCAAATACCAATTATCGTTAGTAATATTGATCCTGCCTCTGTAAACAAAAAATATGATTTCTTCTCCAATATAGATGAGGAGAAAACAAAAGATAAGACGCGATGGGATAAATATGAAATGGTTACCGTTTTATTCAGTGATATTCAGGGGTTTACAAAAATCGCTGAATCAATGAATCCTGAATTATTAATTGATGAACTGGATAGGTTCTTTTTCCATTTCGATTCAGTAGTTGAAAAATACAATATTGAAAAGATTAAAACTATTGGTGATGCATATATGGCTGCAGGTGGAATTCCGCAAAAAAGTATTACGAATCCAATTGAAGTAGTTCTTGCTGCTCTGGAAATGCAGAATTATATGAAACAATTGAAAAAAACAAAAATTGATATTTGGGACCTTCGGATAGGTATCCACTCAGGTCCTGTGATTGCTGGCATTATAGGTCACAAAAAAAGATCCTTTGATATCTGGGGAGATACAGTAAATACTGCAAGTCGAATGGAATCAACAGGAGAAGCAGGTAAAGTCAATATTTCAAGTGAAACATATAAGCTGGTAAAAGAATATTTCATTTGTGAGTATAGAGGGAAATTACCTGTTAAATACAAAGGAAATATTGATATGTATTTTGTAAAAGGATTGAGACCTGAATTATCAATAAATCTGGTGGGGCTTCCTAATCGTAAATTTTTTCTTAAACTCCAAGTTCTCCGTCTTACAGATCTGGAGGAGTTTATTATGGCAAAACTTGAAACTGAATTAGATAAAAACCTCTTTTTTCATAATTATGAGTATTCCCGACACCTATTCGAATATAGTGGGCTTCTGTCTAAAGCTACTGATCTTGATTTAGAGGAAACCTTGTTTCTTCGTACTGCAGCTTTATTATCAAATATAGGTTTTATAGGAGGATATGACAATCATGAAAACCGCTCAGCTGATTATGCCGGAACTATTTTGCCTGATTATAACTATTCTGAAAAACAAATTACTATTATTAGAAATCTTATTATTTCCACAAAATGGCCACCTGAACCCAAAAATTTGCTTGAAATGGTTTTGTATGATACTAAAATGGAATACATAGGTAGAGCTGATTTCATCCAACTTTACAAATTGCTGTTTTTGGAACAAAATAATTTTCAAAAATCTATTGACGTTCTGGAATTTAAAAGAAAACAATTAGAAATTATTCAGAATTATACCTTCTTTACAGACTCTGCAAAAAGATTACGTGAAGTTTCCTTTGGTGAGCAATTGCAACGAATAAAAGATGATGACTGGAAATAAGCGTTCTTATTTTTCATCTATAAACACTTATGATTTCTCCTTTTATTATATTTCCACGCTATATTTAAAGGTTAATAGTGACATACCAATAATTCTAACCTATCTCCTGATAAAATAATCAGATTATTTAACATCTCAGTTAGCTTGGTCTATAGTATATTTATAACTAATTTTGAAGTTGTGCAAATGCAAAATAATTCAAAATAGAATGATCATGGAACTCGATTATAAAAATTTGGGCTTTGGCTATTTAAAAACTGACTTTAATGTTAGATCATATTATAAAAATGGTAAATGGAGTGAGTTGCAAGATACTTCTTCGGAATACCTTAATATCCACATGGCAGCTACTTGCTTACACTATGGTCAGGAAGCTTTCGAGGGATTAAAAGCATATATGGGAAAAGATGGCAATATTCGTGTTTTTCGTTGTGATGAAAATGCAAAACGAATGCAATCGTCTGCTAAGGGTATAAAAATGGCGGAAGTTCCTACCGAATTATTCCATGACGCAGTCATCAAGGCTGTAAGTTTAAATAAAAAACATGTTCCTCCCTATGGTACCGGAGCGTCTTTATATATTCGCCCGATGCTTTTTGGCTCAGGTGCTGAAGTTGGCGTTAAACCAGCGAAAGAATATACTTTTGTAGTTTTCGTAACTCCTGTTGGTCCATATTTTAAAGAGGGATTTAAGCCGGGTAACATTATGATATGTCGCGATTTTGACCGCGCTGCACCATTGGGTACAGGTAATATTAAAGTTGGGGGGAATTATGCTGCAAGTCTTATCTCATTGGAGAAAGCTCACGAATTGGGATTTGGTACTGTTCTTTATCTGGATAGTAAAGAACATAAATACATTGATGAGTGCGGTCCAGCTAACTTTTTCGCAATTAAGGATAATTGTTACATCACTCCTGAGTCTAAATCAATATTACCTTCAATTACCAATAAGTGCCTGCAAACCCTCGCTTTGGACATGGGGATGAAAGTTGAGAAAAGACATATATCAGTAGAAGAATTAGCTGACTTTGAAGAAGCCGGTGCATGTGGAACTGCTGCAGTTATTAGCCCAATAGGAAAAATTGTTGATCCGGAACAGAATAAAATATACTCCTATTGCAAAGATGGCAAGCCTGGTCCCATTTCAACTAAACTATTTAACCGACTGATTGCAATTCAATATGGAGATGAACCAGATAAATTCGGTTGGATTGAAATAATAGATTAGATTTTTTCCTAGATCGGTCTCAACTTGTTATGACTTACAGAATTGACATTTATTTCCTATCTTTGCACTTCGATTCTAACTGAGTTATAATGAGCATTCAGGAAAACAAAATTGTTAACCGCAGACTTAAAAGTTCATACCTGACAACGGTTATCAGTATTTCATTAGTGCTTTTCCTGTTCGGAATTGTTGGTTTTCTTATTTTGAATATACAGGTTCTAAGTCGGCATGTTAAGGAAAATATAGGCATAAATATAGAATTGAAAGAGAATGTTAGAGAAGCTGATATTCAGCAGTTTAGAAAAATACTCGACGCAAAAATTTTTGTGAAAAGCACGGAATACATCACTCGTGAACAGGCAGCTATTGAAACTCAAAAGGCTCTTGGAGAAGATTTTATATCATTTCTTGGCTTCAATCCATTACCCGCTTCAATAAAAGTGAAACTTAATGCTTTATGGGCAAACCCTGATAGTATAACAAAAATTGAATCTGAACTTAAAAAATATCCTCAAATAGACGAAATGTATTATAGGAAAACCCTAATACATGAAATTAATGAAAATGTCAGAAAAATCAGTTTGATTGTTTTTTCCTTTTCTCTACTTCTGTTTTTGATTGCACTTACTCTTATTAATAACACTATTCGCCTTGCCGTCTATTCAAAAAGATTTCTCATACACACCATGCAACTTGTTGGTGCAACCCGGCATTTTATTAGGCTACCTTTTATTTTGAAGAGTATATATTATGGCCTCCTGTCTTCAATGATTGCAATTTTATTACTTCTTGGTGCTATTTTCATTGTACAAAATCAAATTGAAGGTTTAATCGATTTTGTTGAGCCAAACACTTTAGCTCTTCTTTTTGTTGGCGTTATTTTAACTGGAATACTAATTAGTTCCATCTCAACGTTCTTTGCAATAAATAAGTATCTTAATTTAAATACTGACGCTTTATATTTATAATACTATGACAAAAATTAAAACTGATACCAAACCAGATTTCCCTTTAACCATAGAGAATTACAAATTACTTATTATCGGATTTGCAATTATAATTCTTGGGTTTTTGCTAATGATAGGCGGTGGCTCAGAAAACCCATCGGTTTTTAATGGCAAAGAACTATTTAGTTTCAGAAGAATTACTCTGGCTCCTTTAGTCATTTTATTTGGATTTGGATTTGAAATCTGGGCAATTATGAAGAAACCGAAAAATAATAATGAAGAATAAAAACTAAATAATCTCCTCTTCGGCATTTCTGCCATTATATTTGTATAAAATTTTGCATGCCAAATTCAAATGAAAGTAATGATTTTCTGGAAGGAAAGGTTCTGTTAATAGATAAAGAATATAACTGGACTTCCTTCGATGCTGTTAATAAAATCAGGATTCTGCTGAAAAATCTACTTGGAATTAAAAAGATTAAAGTGGGACATGCAGGGACTTTAGATCCTCTTGCTACCGGATTAATAATTGTGTGTACCGGTAAAATGACAAAACAAATTACAAGCTATCAGGATCAGGAAAAAGAATATGAGGCAACTATAAAACTTGGAGAAACAACTCCATCATTTGATTTGGAATCTGCAGTTGATATGACTTTCCCTACCGATCATATTACTGAAGAAAAATTAAAAGCCGTACTGCGTATTTTTGAAGGTGAAATTGATCAGATACCACCTTTGTTTTCGGCTAAATATATAAATGGAACAAGAGCTTATGAATATGCAAGAAAAGGAAGTGATTTAAAACTTAATGCACAAAAAATAAATATTTATTCAATTGAGTTGGTACAATTCGACATGCCTTTTGTTAAACTTCGAATTATCTGCAGTAAAGGTACATATATTAGGGCTCTTGCGAGAGATATCGGACTTTCTCTCGAAAGTGGAGCTTATTTGTCTGAATTAAGACGAACTCGTATTGGTCAGCTTGATGTAAAAAACGCAATTACAATTCATGAATTTGAGAAAATTTTAGTATCTGATGTAACTTAAAATAAACTTTCCCGTAAAAGGGTGCCGGCAAAAAATGTACTTAAAATAAATAAATATGAAATTATCACAATACAAATTTACATTACCACTTGAACTTATTGCCAAATATCCTGCAGAAAACAGGGATGAATCTAGGTTGATGATAATAGACCGTGCAACCGGTGAAATTGAGCATAAGGTATTTAAAGATATTATAAATTACTTTGGTGATAAAGACGTAATGGTCTTTAATAACACCAAAGTGTTCCCAGCCCGTTTATATGGGAATAAGGAAAAAACTGGCGCTGAAATCGAAGTTTTCCTGCTTAGAGAGCTCAATAGAGAACAAAGACTTTGGGATGTATTGGTTGATCCTGCAAGAAAAATAAGGATCGGAAATAAATTGTATTTTGGAGAGAATGATGTTCTTGTTGCAGAAGTTATTGATAATACTACCTCACGTGGAAGAACTCTTAGATTTTTATATGATGGAGATTATGAGGAGTTTAAAAAGACCCTTTATAGTCTTGGCGAAACTCCTCTTCCAAAATTTATAAAACGGGATGTTGAACCTGAAGATAAAGATCGCTATCAAACCATCTTTGCAGAGCATGAAGGTGCTGTTGCTGCACCTACAGCAGGCATGCATTTTAGCCGCGAGCTAATGAAAAGGCTTGAAATTAAAGGGATTGATTTTGCATTTATTACTCTACATGTTGGACTTGGTAACTTTAGAACTGTTGATGTAGAAGATCTTACTAAACATAAAATGGATTCTGAAAGAATACTCATAACCGATGAAGCTACAAATATTGTTAATTCCGCTAAAGACAGGAAAAGTAAGGTTTGTGCAGTAGGGACAACGGTTATGAGAACCCTTGAAAGTTCTGTATCAACAGATGGTTATTTAAAACCATACGATGGTTGGACCAACAAATTTATTTTTCCTCCCTATGAATTTAGTGTCCCATCCAGCATGATCTCTAACTTTCACCTTCCTTTGTCTACTTTATTAATGATGGTTTCTGCTTTTGCTGGTTATGATTTGCTAATGAAAGCCTATAAAACAGCTATTAAAGAAAAATATAGATTCGGGACTTATGGTGATGCTATGATGATCATATAAATCTTATTTTTCTCTGCAGAATGCCAATTATTAACTCTATTGTTAACTGGATAAACCTTAAACGAATCTATTCAATTGATCTGTTTAAGGAATATCCATACAATGTTCAAAAAGAGACTTTTACCAAATTAATTTCTCGATCAAAGGATACAGAGTGGGGATTAAAATATGGCTATTCTGGAAATTTATCTATTGAAGAATTTCAGGAAAAAGTGCCCCTTCAGACATATGAAGAAATAAAACCATTTGTTGAAAGGTTAAGAAACGGCGAACAAAACCTTCTTTGGCCAGAAGAAATCAAATGGTTCGCAAAATCATCTGGTACAACCAATGATAAAAGTAAATTCATTCCTGTCAGTAATGAAACACTCGAAGACTGCCACTTTAGAGGAGGGAAAGATGTAATTGCTCTTTATACTAATAATTTCCCTGAAAATGGCATCTTAAAAGGTAAAAGCCTTACTCTTGGAGGAAGCCACCAAATTAATAATTTCTCTAACAGCTCATATTATGGTGATTTATCTGCAATTCTGATCGAAAATCTACCATTCTGGTCAACTTTTATTAAAACGCCTACCTCAAAAATTGCCTTACTGCCCGAGTGGGAAGAAAAGCTTGAAAAACTAACGTTGCATACCATTGATGAAAATGTTACATCTATAGCTGGAGTTCCTTCCTGGACGCTTGTTCTAATTAAGTACATACTCAATTTTACAGGCAAAAAGAATCTGTTAGAAGTATGGCCAAACCTTGAACTTTTTATACATGGAGGCGTTAGTTTTACTCCTTACAGAGACCAATTCAATAACCTCATTCCTCCTGGATCAATGAATTATATGGAAACTTATAATGCTTCGGAAGGCTTTTTCGGGATTCAGGATAATCCTTTAAGCGATGACATGCTTCTTATGCTTGATTATGGCATTTTTTACGAATTTATCCCTCTTGAAAACATAAATGAAAAAAATCCTCCTGTTTACACCGTTAAGAATGTTGAACTTAACCGTCATTATGCCCTTGTAATTTCAACTAATTCAGGACTTTGGCGATATATTATCGGAGACACCGTATTCTTTACCTCTCTATTTCCTCATAAAATTAAAATTTCAGGTCGTACGAAGCATTTTATGAATGCCTTTGGAGAAGAGGTAATGGTTGATAATGCTGATAAAGCTCTTCAAATTGCCTGCAATAATACAGGTTCAAGAATCTATGAATATACTGCAGCTCCAGTTTACATGACCTCAACAGCCAGAGGAAGTCATCAATGGCTAATTGAATTTGAAAAACAGCCAGAAAACCTTGCGGTTTTTACAACAGCCTTAGACTCTGCTCTCAAATCTATAAATTCAGATTATGAGGCAAAGCGTTATAAAGATTTTGCACTTGAAATGCCTTTGGTTCATAACTTGAAAAAAGGCACTTTCTATCACTGGTTTCAGAAAAAAGGTAAATTAGGAGGACAGAACAAAATTCCCAGATTATCAAATAACCGAAACTATATTGAAGAATTATTAAATATTGAAAAAGAACTTTGATTTTAACGGAAAACGAAAATGTTTTTTCCTATTCTAACTAATTGATATTTTTATTGTTCATTTGGTACTAAGCCTATACTTGAACAAAACTACTGTATTTTTTATAAAATATTTCAAATGTTCAGATTACTGTTATTACTTGGATTTATACCTTTTTGCCTGAATGTTACCTCCCAATTTGAAAAGGTATTTTCTAAAAATCTCAGTTATTCTTGGTATAATTGTGACTCACATAAAACAGTTTATGCTATTTGTGGTTCAAAATTATTCAAGTATTCTCCACCCTATATAACTGAAAAAATATTTGATCTTGAAAAAGATGGACTTCCTAGCTATATTGATGTGAACAATTCAAATAAAATCGTCCTTTTCTACGAAAACTCACAAAAAATAATTCTGCTTGATTCTGCTCTTCATAAAATAGAACGTCCTTTTTACCTTGAAGAACTTGGACTATTTGAAATTTCAATGGTTTTTGTTTCTAATGATATGGGATTGTGGTTTTACAATTATTTAAATAATTCACTAACAAAATTAAACAGCAGTTTTCTACCCATAATGCCTTCAATAAACTTGAATCCTTATTTTCAACTGCCCCATGTTCCAAATTATATTGTATCATCTGCAGATAAAATCTATATTAACGTACCTTCCTATGGAATCCTTGTTATAAACCAGAACGGCACATATCTGACAGCAATTCAACTTCGGGGATTAGTTGATTTTCAGGTAGAAAATGATATCGTGTTTCACTATAGTGATAACACTATTTATTGTCACCAGATTAAAACTTTACAGACCAGAAGAATTTACATTCCAGAGGAACCCAATACTTTGAATGCCTGGTATTATAGAAATCAGATCATTGTATTTTCAAAAGAGGGTTTCTCTGTGTATAATCATGATATTAGTCCAACAGAGTAACCATCTCATATATTGAAGATAAATTTTGATAATGGGTTAATGCAAATTAACCAGCTGAATAATTCAAATCCTCAATCTAAATACACATAATTTTTTTTAACTTTTAGTGCTCGGTTTATAGCAACAAATAATTTTATGTTTGTAATTTCGGAGAATAAAAAAGAAGAACATGGAGTCTCAACATAAGAAACAAAATATGCATATTGCAATTGCAGGTAATATTGGATCAGGAAAAACCACTCTCACCGCTCTTCTTGCAAAACATTACGGCTGGGAAGCACAATATGAAGATGTTGATGACAATCCGTATCTTAATGATTTCTACGAGGATATGCAACGCTGGTCCTTTAATCTTCAAATCTACTTTTTAAATAGCAGGTTTAGTCAAATTGTACAAATCAGACAATCAGACAAAACTGTTATTCAGGACCGTACGATTTATGAAGATGCATACATTTTTGCTCCTAACCTGCATACAATGGGTCTTATGGGTACCCGCGATTTTGAGAACTATTTTGCTCTTTTTAATCTAATGTCATCTCTTATTGAACCACCAGATTTATTAATCTATTTGAGGGCTAGCATACCAACCCTTGTTAATCAGATATCACGTAGAGGTAGAAAATATGAAAATAATATTCGTCTGGATTATCTGAAACGTCTGAATGAACGTTATGAAGCATGGGTAGAAACTTACAATCTTGGCAAATTATTAATTATTGATGCCGATAATTATAATTTTCCTGATCGGCCGGAAGATGTAAACGCTGTAATTGACAAAATCAATGCACAGTTACATGGATTATTTTAGCCTTGGAGAGATATAATTGAATTAATTAGGAATTGGATTATTCTCAATTGATTTAATTTCTCTTCTTAGCATTTCCCAGGTTGATTCACCCATTTTTGCTCCAATATCTTCAATTACTTTTGCTGCTAGTAAACTTCCAATTTCACCTGCCATCTTAAGAGATAAACCTTTCCCAAGACCATAAAGGAAACCAGCAGCATATAAATCCCCAGCGCCAGTTGTATCAATACTTTTTGCATTTCGCGCATTAACAACAATAACTTCAGATCCGAATTTGATTAATGATCCCTTTGGACCTATCTTAATAATTGCCATTTCACACATTCCTGATAGTTCATCGAGGGCTTCTTCAGGGGATTTTCCTGTAAGTGCTTTGGATTCCTCTTCATTTGCAAAAACAATATCAACATATTCTGTTAAAATCTGTTTTAAAAAATCAACATTATCAAGTACAATGTTGTAACTAGCAAGATCTAGACATGTTTTAATTCCTAAATTTTTTGCCAAGCGAAGTGCTTTTTGGATTAACTCCTTATTCTGAACCAGATATCCTTCTATGTAGAAAAAATCATTTCCTTTAAATATATCAGCTGTAAGATCTTGAGCATCAAGCTCTACAGCAGCTCCTAGATAAGTGGCAAAAGTTCTTTCCGAATCAGGTGTAACGAGAGCAACTGCCCGTCCGGTTTCAGTTATTGAATTGAATAATATTGGTGCAATTCCACAATTTTTCATGTCCTTCTTAAAGAATTTACCCAATTCATCATTCCCGATTTTCCCAATAAAAGATGCTTCCACACCCAAATGAGCTAAACCATGAATCGTATTAGCCGCAGAACCACCTGAAGTTTTTTGTTTTGGTAAGCCAATAGTTTCATTATGAACATAACTCGACATCTCGTTGTCTACCAAGGTCATACTCCCTTTAGGAAGCTTAAATCTCTGAAGAATTGCATCATCTTTCAAACTCGTCATTATATCTACGAGGGCATTGCCCATTCCAAGAATTTTCATATGAAAATTTTAATAATATTTATTTTGGCAAATATATTGCATTATTAACTAAAAGCTATTAGTTTTGCGAGGCAAAATTCGAAGGAATAATGCAGTGTTTAAAATAGAATGAAATTCCTCAGTAGCTCAGTTGGTTAGAGCGGCGGACTGTTAATCCGTAGGTCGAAGGTTCAAGTCCTTCCTGAGGAGCTTTAAAAGCCAGAGAAAACCATACTCTGGCTTTTTTTGTTTTATCTTCCCTCTATAAACTTCATATGAATCCTCAGATATTAATCCCCAGTTGCTAATTATTTTAATGCTGCTTAGAAAAAGCCATTAGCATAACCATGTTCTGTAGATCTCTTAATCATTTCATGGATTCTTCTTTAGTAAGAAAGTTCGATAAGGTAACCTCCGTGTTTCCGAATATTAAATACCTCACCTGATTTGAAAATTAAATATTGCCCTTTTATTCCGCTGAGTAAACCTCCTATATCCGGCATTTTGTCTAAACTTAAACTTTTTATTTTAGAGGGATATTCAAGCACAGGATAATGAATTGAACTAATTTCATCAACGTCAAATGCAAAATTCTGATAATCGTTGTGTAATAGGCTTAAAGCTTTTTTCTTCTCTTCTTTTAGGTTAATGCCTTCTGAATCTTCCGAACCAAGCATTTTCCGCCAATTAGTTTTATCATGGAAGTGCTTTTTTAATGCAACCTCAATACAACCTGCAATATAACGATTCGGGGTTTTTGCTACAATAATTGCTCGTCCGGCACCTTGGTCTATCCATCGTGTTGGTTTTTGAGTATGCCTTGTAACGCCAACTTTAAGTCCACCGGAAACAGCCATATAAACATAATGGTCTATCAGGCAGTGATTTAAATCATATTCGGCATTCCTTGAAATTCCAATATGCGCCTGACAAAGTTCAGGACGTAGAACACAATCTTCGGTTTCCGGACTAGAAATGAAACAGGAATAACAATAACCCTGAGCAAATGAAGTTTTAGTAATCGTTCCGCAGCTAATACAATTAATCGTATTTTTAAAGCTTATCCTGATTTCATTCCCAATTAAATCGTTCATGTTTAAAGGAGAATCGGGAGTTTGAAGGAAATATTTTACAGGATCTGAATTTTCAGAACCCATTTTTCTTAGATTAAATATCAATGACATAAGAGGTTTTTTTGAAAGTAAAACTGTTTCTTTTATAATAACAATTAAAAATGGATAATTCCATCCACCCCTCCTATCCCCTGAATAAACCGGAGAAAAAGCAATTCATTAAATGTATCCTTCTGGCTACATATGAATCCCGCTATAGCAAATAAAAAAAGTGATGGCACCAAAACTGTCTTTCGACCTAATAAATCTGGAAGCATTCCTAAAATTGGAGTAAGAAATATCCCCCGTAATGTAAATGCTGTGATTAATAATCCAACTTGTTTGTTGTTTATTTTAAAATGTTCTATTATCAGAGGAAATGAAGTGGTAAGGATTACCACACCCATTACTCCCATTAAAGTAAGTGCAAAAATTATCTGAAGATTTCTGCTCAGATATAGCTTAGAAACCGGTTTCAAGATTGTAGTAAAGTTTTCAGCATCATAATTAATCAATAAAACTTAAAATAAAAATTTAACCTCAGGTAAATTTCTGATTTTCATTAAAATTTTGACATTATTAAATTAAAATTGAATAAATATCGTAATAAACTATTCTATTAATTGTTTGATTATTTGCTCTTTATAAATTATTTTAAAATTATTTAGTACTATGTATTGCATGGTATTAATATTTTACCATATCTTTGCATTGTATTCTAATGGGTATAGGATAGTATTAAAATAAAATAACATGATACCAACAACATTAATTTTAACAGCAAGCTTTGTTTTTTTATCGCTCCCTAATGTGAATAACTATGACAGATTGGAGTTTAAAGAAAAACCAGTTAAAAACAATTCAAGTGTGAGTATTAATCTTCATATTGGCGATTCTTCAAAAGCATTAGGATTTGCTTCATATAGTCCAAATGTTAATGTGAAGAATTCTCTTCACTCTTCTCTAGCTGAACCTGCAGAACCTTTTACTGAAAATCCTATTGAATTGGAAGATTGGATGAAATATCCTAAAAAATGGAATAATAAAAATGAAATCTAAATCCGTAATATTATGAATGTTGAAAACGCAAAAGCTCAGATGAGGAAAGGCACTCTGGAGTACTGCATTCTGCTGATACTCGATAAAAAAGATGCTTATGCCTCTGACATTATTAATCAGTTGAAAGAAAATCATCTGATAGTTGTCGAAGGAACTCTTTACCCTCTATTAACGCGCCAAAAAAATGCAGCCTTGTTAAGTTATCGCTGGGAGGAATCTACTCAGGGTCCTCCGCGCAAATATTATGCGATCACTGAGATTGGCCGGGCTTACCTGAAAGAAATGGACAAAGGTTGGTCGGATCTTGTAGACACCATAAACTCTATTAAAGCAACTAAATAAATTAAAACATATACAAAATGAAAAAGGCACTAAAAATAAATCTGAGCGGTCAAATCTTTCACATTGATGATGACGCCTACGAAAAATTAAAAGTATATCTTGATACAATCAGCAGCCATTTCTCAAATGTAAATGAAAGTAAAGAAATATTATCAGATATTGAATCAAGAATTGCTGAACTGTTTCACGAACGTATGAGTGATGAAAACCAAGTAATTTCAATCAAAGAAGTAGATGAAGTAATTGATATTATGGGACGACCTGAAGAAATTGCTGATGAAGATGAAGCATCCGGCGCACACAAGAATCGTGAACAACGCGCTAGCAGGAGACTTTACAGGGATCCTGAGAATGCTGTCTTTGGCGGCGTAAGCTCAGGATTAAGTGCATATTTTAACCTGGATGTATTACTTATCCGAATCCTTTTTGTAGTTCTTACACTTGTTGGTGCTGGCACCCCTGTATTGCTTTATATTATTCTCTGGATTGCTGTTCCAAGAGCTGAAACAGCTGCAGAAAAACTTGAAATGAGAGGTGAAAAAGTCAATGTCTCAAATATTGAAAAAGCTGTACGCGACGAATATGAAGACGTTAAGCAAAACCTCAATAGAGCAAGAAACTCAGATAGTTTCAAAAGAACCGAAGATGCCTTTACAAGAATTTTTGGTGCAATTGGAACAATTATTCTAGTGTTTTTTAAAGTAATTCTTGGGTTTATTGCATTTGGTCTTATTATAACGGGAATCGGTTTATTATTTGGAACTATAAGCTTTGTATTTTTTGGCGCTTATTTTTTACCCATTGGACCTAATGGAACCCTTAACCACACTCTGCCTGAACTTATCCAACCGTTTGTAAACCCTGATAATGCCAGTGCGCTTTTAATAGCAGTAATGTTACTCTTACTTATTCCGATACTTTCAATTGTTTATGGATTATTCAAGGCTCTATTCCGTTTTAAAGGGAAAGACAGAGTATTAGGATTAGGCGCGTTTACTATATGGATTCTCGCATTGATTGCCGCCATTATGATACTTTATTATGAAGGGAGAAACTATAAGGACATTGAAATAGTCTCAGATACAAAAGTCCTTAGTCTATTTACAAGCGACACACTTAACCTTTCAATAAACAATAATGAATTATCCAAATTGGATAGAGACAGAGAACCAAACTTTGATCATAAATGGTTCTTTTCCGATGACTTGGATAGTTTTTACGGAGATATTGATGTAAACGTTAGAAAATCAACGGATAGCGATTTCAAAGTAAGAGTCGAGAAAACAGCCAGAGGTATTGATAATGATGCGGCCCGCGAACTGGCTCAGAAAATAAACTATAGCTTTTCTCAAAATGAATCTGCTCTGGTGTTAAATCCATATTACTTGATTGAAAAAGAAGGCCCTTGGAGAGCTCAGTCAGTGGCGATTACAGTATATGTTCCCCTTGGAAAATTCATAAAATTTGATAGAAACACTGAAGATTTTTTAGGTTGGATACATAACACAGAAGATTTTTCCGATTGGGAAGTTGCAGGAAAAACAATGACAATGAAAGAAGAGGGACTCGCATTGCCAAAATAGCATCAAACAATACTATCTGATAAAAGCACCCTTCAATACCGGAGGGTGCTTTTTTTCAGTTAAATCGTCTCAATTTAAGAAGTAAATTGAAATTTCATTTTGCAAAACTAAAATCCGGAATTTTTTTATAAATTTGTCGCGCCATTAAAAATCCAAATTACCGGATTCATAAAATTGTCCCGTGGTGTAATTGGCAACACGTCTGATTTTGGTTCAGAAGAGTTCTGGTTCGAGACCAGACGGGACAACATTAAACAGAGCGAGAGTGAGCGCGTGAGCGGACACTCTCGTTTTATTTTTTCAAAACTCACACTCACTTTAAAGTGAAATGTCGAAAAGCTTTGAACTTTTCATTTAGTAAAGGAAAAAGGTAGTATTATATTTATCAACCTTGGATTATCAATATAATTCCCAAATAATTCATAATACATCAATTAATCCTCCCAAGTTGATAATGCTCACCACTAAACTGTTTATTCCATAAATGAAGTATTCTCCCTCCTTTAACTGCTTCAAACCAAGATTTGAAATTGGATACTTTTGAGTTTTGATCGGTAGTTATTACTTCCCATTCGTTTACACCATAGCTGCCGTTTTCTTTCTCATTTATATAACCTACGCTTGATACAGATTTAAAATCCGTTAAATAAATGCTGCTATTATAAAAAGTATATTTCAAATTGGAGACTACAATGTTCATTCCTGCATAATCGCCAGAACTAACGAAATAATATTGGGTAAATGCTCCGCTTCCTTCCTGCCAAGTCCCAATGAGGTCGTTTTTACCAATAGCAAAATAGTTGTAACTATACATATTTTCGATGGATTCTATTGTGGGAAACTTCAATTGAAATTCTGATTTTGTATCGGATGTTACTTCATAACCGTAGGCTGTACCATTAACTGTTTTCACCCAAAAACTTAAAAATTTAATATTACCGGTTGCTTTTTCAATTACATCGGCTTCCATGTAATAATAAGGGAAATTAAGTGCGCGCTATAATTATAGGAATATAAGTTTGTGACTGTATACCGATCAGCGGCAAGGAGATTCCAGAAATTGTTAATTATATCCTGCCTTAATTCGTCATTGAGAGTAATCCCATAATGAAGCAAAACCGTTGTACCCGAATTACTTACTTCAACAAAGTCTTCCTTTATAATTGAATTCCACCCATCATTAAAATTGGTAACTGAAAAAGTATATCCTGTAAATACCCCGGGTTGTTGCGTTGAGTCGCCTTTATCCTTTTCACAAGATAATAAAAAAGGCATCGTAAAAACAAATAAGGCAATAAAACGAAATATCAAGTTCGGTAATTTCATAGAAAGTTGTTTAAGTGAAATAATTTTGCGTTCGAGATTTTAGAAATTATTGTTTTCACATTTAAAATTCGTCAGTCAATCAAAAAAACAATTTTAACTCATCTTTTTCAGATTCCTTATGATATATTTATAGATCGAAATATTAACCCACCTAGTTTGGAGAAGACGCGAAAAATAACGGTTAAACATTATCTCAATAAAAGAGCTAAAGCGAAAATACTGGGCGATGAAAAGTATTACCCACTTTATCTCCAATTAATAGTTTCAGGCCATAAAGCGCAGTTAAAAAGCAAAATCTATGAGCATTTTAATTCCTATCGGGGATATTTCGAAAAATTATTTCCTGAGTCTGAAAAACTTAAACTCATAAATCAGGGATATTTTTCTGATAACCTATTTAGGAAAATTAGCAATGACAATGTATTCCCGCTATCTAATATCTGTGAAGATGAAATAATTCTCATTACCAGAATTATAAAATCGATACTTCTTTATAATACTAAAGCGTTTTCATTGCTCAATTTTAGCTCGATTTATGATAACCATATTAAAGACATCCATGAAATTCTGGAACAGGCTATCAAAAGCTATTATATCAGGGAGCTAAATGAGATATTCCTAAAATCAACAAAGAATGAAGATGCCCGAAAACTATTTAAAGTATCAAACTACTTTATTCATTTTATTAAATGGGACAATAGTTTTTGTGATTATTATGAGATTACTTATGAAGTTTTACCTTCCGAAATAAAATTTCTTGAAAACCATTTAAGCGAGGAACTGAAATTAAATATTAAAGCGCTTTTGGCTTTTCATTCCAGATCAACATACCTTCGCCGATTCCTTGATAAAACCGAAAAAGGTCAACTTCCAAACATTAACTATATTGATTGGTTAGACTCCGGAAGAGATTTTATCACTAAGGAGTTTATTAAAATTTTTGGAAAGCAAAAAGCAGTTGAATATATAACTGCTCTTGATTTTGTCCTATCAAAGGAATTAATCCCATCAATTATTTTGTAGAACTTACCATATTTCTAGTTGATACTTTGTTAATTCTTTTGCTTTTGCTTTTGAGTCTCCACAAAGCTTATCAAGACTTTCCCAAAAATACTTGCCATGATTTTTGTGAATAGTATGCACTAATTCATGCAAAATGATATAATCGGATAAATGTTGAGGTAACCTGATCAAATGAAGATTCAAATTTATTTTATTTCTCCCGGTGCAACTTCCCCACCTCGATTTCATGTTTTTTATACTTAAACTATTATATCGAAACCCATATTGATTTGCTAAATAGTCAACCCTGCTAGGTAAAAACTCTTTTGCCTCTTTTCTCCAAGCTTCAAGAATGGCTCCCCTTATTATTATCTGAACAGGTTTTGAGCTTACTTCAAGTGTAAATGGAATAGAAACAAGAATTTTCCCATTTCCAATTTTTCGAATAATTTTTTCTCCCTCTATTCTTTCAATTTTCAATTCATATTTGCTGGTAGAAAACTCCGTCAACTCATTAAATTGAGTAATTTCCCCTGCTCTTTCTGCTATTTTTAGCATGGTACTTTTTATCCAGAGTGCTTTTTCAATTACAAATGATTCAGCTTTTCCAAAATTTACAAGCCATGGAATTGTCACAATAACTTCATCTGCAGATTTTACTCTTATTGTTAGCCGTTTAGCTCTTCTGCTTTTTTTAAAAGTTATATCTCCTAATCCATCAAAAAATAAAATTCTTTCCACATCCATTATACAAATCTATTTAAGGTTTTCGTTATCTTTATAACTTTAAAAAAATGAATCAGATGGCATCAAAAGTAAAAATAATAATTCTTCTTATCCTTCTGGGATTAAATCTTCCAGTATCTATCTATTCTCAAGAGACTTGGAGTCTGGAAAAATGCATTAATTATGCATTCGAACATAATATCAAGATAAAACAACAGATATTAAACACTGAATATAACTCAAACGTTTTACAGCAATCCAAAGTTGAGCTTTATCCTAACCTTAATGCAAATGCTTCATATGGCTCCTCTTTTGGCCGTGCATTAGATCAGACAACCTATCAGTTTACTCAAAATCAGGCTGTCCAATCTGTTAATATGAATCTGAGTTCTTCAGTTACACTTTTCAGTGGCTTTCAAAAACTGAATACTGTAAAGCAAAATGAATTTAATTTACAGGCAAGTCTCAAGGATCTTGATAAGTTAAAGAACGATATTTCATTGAATATTGCAGCAGCCTACTTACAAATCCTTTTCAGTACTGAACTTGTGGAAATTGCTCGTTCTCAGGTTGAAATAACAAAACAGCAGGTTGATCGAACTGGAATTCTTTTTAATGCCGGTAGCCTGCCTAGAGGAAATCTACTTGAGATTCAGTCTCAACAGGCCTCTGAAGAGTTGCAAGTGGTAAATTATGAAAATCAGCTGATGCTTTCCATTTTAAATCTCTCGCAAATTTTAGATCTCGAAACTGCTGAAAACTTTCATATTGAAGTGCCCCAGCTTTCTGAAGTCCAGGAAGCTGAACTTTTATATGGAGTTGATTCTGTTTATACTTTTGCTGTAGAATCGTTACCCCAAATTAAAAGTGCAGAATACCGTAAAGAAAGCGCCCTCAAAGGCCTTGAAATTGCGCAAGGAAGCCGTATTCCAAGACTTGGCCTTTCTGCAAATTACGGTACGGGTTATTCCGATGCCCGTCAACAGGTTACAGGCACCAGATTAGATACAGTTGCAATTGGCTCTACCCCTTTAGGAGTAATTGTTAGTAATGTATATCCGTCTCCTGTATATGGAAATTATCCTATGAGTGACCAGTTTCGTGACAATGTTAGCACTAGCCTCTTTCTAAACCTAAGCATTCCTATTTTTGCAAATTACCAAATCAGAAACGGTATTCGCAATTCAAAGATTAATGTAGAGAATTACGCACTTGAACTTGAAAATTCGAAAAATGGTCTTTACAAGGAAATTCAGCAGGCCTACGCGGATGCTATTGCAGCTTTAAACAAATATAAAGCAAGCCAAAAAGCACTTGTTGCAATAGAAGAATCATTCAAATATACTCAGGAAAAATATAATGTTGGGCTTGTAAGTACAGTTGATTACAATGTTGCTAAAAATCAGGTTACTAAAACAAAATCTGATTTGCTTCAGTCTAAATATGATTATATATTCAAAACTAATATTCTTAATTTTTATAGGGGCGAACCCATTAAACTTTAGCACTATTAGTCTTTACTTTGCGCTGATTCAATTATTATTTAAGATAAAAATAAATTCTTATAAGAATGAAATCGAAAAAAATTCTGGTGTATGTTCTACTTGTTGCAGTTATTGCGATTATCGTATTAATTGTAGGTAAAAAGAAGGGTTGGTTCGGAAACGAATTCAAAATAAAAGTTGCTATTGAAAAAAGTGAAAAACGAGATATTGTTGAAGTTATTACTGCAAATGGAAAGGTGCAACCTGAAACAGAAGTCAAGATTAGTCCAGAAGTATCTGGTGAAATTGTTGAGCTAAATGTGAAAGAAGGTGATTTTGTTCAAAGTGGAATTTTACTAATTAAAATTCGACCCGATAATTACATTTCAATTCTTAACGGGGCTGAGGCAGCAGTAAATAGCTCAAAAGCAAGGTTAAAACAATCTGAAGCAAGACTTATACAATCGAAACAAGATTTTGATCGTAATAAAAGCCTATGGGATCAAAAAGCAATTTCTGACGCTGAATTTGAACAAATTAGCTCAACGTATGCTTCTGCACTAGCAGAAAAAGAAGCTGCCAGTTTCGCGGTAGAGAGTGCTTTGGCTCAAATGAAAGAAGCAACTGAAAACCTTCGTAAAACTTCTATTTATGCCCCTATGACCGGAACCATATCAATGCTTAAAGTCGAACTTGGTGAACGTGTTCTGGGAACCAATTTCATGGCAGGAACAGAAATGCTTAGAATTGCTGACCTCAATAGAATGGAGGTTGAAGTGGAAGTTAATGAAAATGACATTGTTAAAGTTCATAAATCTGACACAGCTCTTATAGAAATGGATGCATATCTGGGACGTAAGTTTAAAGGATTGGTTACTGAAATCCCAGTATCTGCTAATTCTACTGGCCTTTCTACTGACCAAGTTACTAATTTTAATGTCAAAATTCTTTTATTAAGTGATGACTATAAAGATCTTGTAAATGAGAGAAATGCATATCCACTTAGACCAGGTATGTCTGCAACTTCTGATATCCAAACTTCCAGGAAGTTTGGTGTGTTTACAATTCCTCTTCAATCAGTTACTACACGCCCGGATACCCTGAAGTTGGCCCAGGATACTAGCCTCCTTAAAGCAGACTCTGAAGCAGCAAAAAATAAAAAAGATGAGCTTCTTGTTGCTTTTGTTGCAAAAGATGGAAAAGCAATAATGAAAACTGTTCAAACAGGTATTCAGGATGACAAGTATATTGAAATATTAAGCGGACTGGAATCTGACGATAAAATAATATCTGCTCCTTATTCTGCTGTTTCTAAAAAATTGCAGAACAATAGCCTTATTGAAATTGTTGAGTTAAAAGATCTTTTTAAAGGCGAGAAAGAAAAGTAAGTCCGCATATTATGGTATTTATTCTTAATCTTGAGACTTCCACCGCTGTTTGCAGTGTCTCTGTTTTTGGGGATGGAAAATTATTGTCTTTAAGGGAACAGTTTGATGCAAAATCACATGCCTCACAAATAATTCCTTTTATCTCAGAAGTTATTGATGAATCAGGTATAAAACCTAATGAACTTTCTGCTATTGCTGTCAGCAAAGGTCCCGGATCATATACAGGTCTTCGAATTGGAGTCTCCACCGCAAAAGGAATAGCTTATGCTCTAAATATTCCGATCATTGCAATTGATACATTGTATTGCATGGCTTATGGTTATCTGCAAGAATACCCTGAATACCAAAATATTGAAAACGTAATGTTTTGTCCAATGATTGACGCACGAAGGATGGAGGTATACTCTTCCATTTACAGCACAAAACTGGAATTATTGCGGGTGACAAAAGCAGAAATTATTCAAAATGACTCTTTTCATAATCTTCTTAATGAAAATAAGATTCATTTCTTTGGAGATGGCGCAGTGAAGTGTAATAATCTGATTAAGAATGAGAATGCTTTTTTTCGGGAAGGATTCTACCCTTCAGCGAAATATTTGGGAAAAATATCAATTCGGAATTTTATGGAAAATCACTTTGAAGACCTTGCCTATTTTGAGCCTTATTATCTTAAAGATTTTGTCGCAACTGTACCTGGAAACAAATTATTATAGTTAGGCACAGTTATTGACATACTCTATAATGCACGTTTTCAATCAAATTTAATTAATGTCGTTAAAATCTCTTATTTTCTATATTTAGATTTGTTTTCAGCTTTTGTTTATTATGAAAAAAATTATTCTATATATATTTTTGATTTTCATACCAATAAATGCCTTCAATCAGGGTAATCAAAATCATTTTGTTCCTGGTGAAAAACTGAAATTTGTGCTATATTATGGAATGATAAATGGAGGGGTCGTAAATGTTGATCTTACTTCAGTTAATTACGAAGGTAAAAATGTATATCAAGGTACATTAATTGCTACTTCAACAGGGTTGGCAGATGTTATTTATAAAGTTAGAGACGAATACCAGTCGATTTTTGATCCAAATACTATTTTGCCCTACAAAGCAATAAGGGATATTAGCGAAGGAAAATATAAACGTTATGATCACGCGTTTTATGATAACAAAAATTTAAAAGTTACAAATAATAAGTATAAAGAGTTTGTAGTACCTGCAAATATCCGCGACATTATTGCTGTGTTTTATTATATTAGAAATGTGGATTTCGATAAAATGAAACCTGGTGATAAAATGAAAATAAATACATTTTTTGATAATGAGATTTATTTCTTGGATGTACGATATTTAGGCACTGAAATAATAAAAACAAAGAAAAGTGAATACAAATGCTACAAATTAGTTCCTTTTGTTGAAACTGGCAGAGCATTTGAAAATGATGATGATATGACAATTTTCCTTTCCTCTGATCGCAATAGAGTTCCTGTTAGAGTAGAATTTACCTTGAAAATTGGTTCCATAAAATGCGATTTAATTGAGTATTCTGGGCTAAAATATTAAGTTATTTGTTTTAGAATTATCTTGGTTTACTTCTTCAATTAATCCTATTTTAGACCCTGCAAATAAAAAAATTGCAAAGCCCGAAAGTTTTCGTTTATTTTACACTCCTTTTTGAAAAGAGTATTGATTTCCAAATAATTATTATTGATTTATGGCTACAACAGCAGATTTTAAAAATGGCTTATGCATGGAGTTTAATGGTGATTTATATACTATTGTGCAGTTCCAACATGTAAAGCCAGGAAAAGGTGGAGCATTCGTTAGAACAAAGCTTAAAAATATAAAGACCGGAAAAGTAATTGATAATACTTTTAATGCCGGTGTTAAAATTGATACTGTACGTATTGAAAGAAGACCCTATCAGTTTCTATATAAAGATGATATGGGTTTTCACTTTATGCATATGGAAACTTTTGAGCAAACATCTATTGGACCTGAAATTATAGAAAACAAAGACCTGATGAAGGAAGGTCAGAATGTTGAAATGATGGTTCATGCTGCTACTGAAACTGCTTTATCATGTGAACTTCCTCCATTTATAACTCTGGAGATTACATACACAGAACCTGGAATCAGAGGTGATACCTCATCATCTACTGCTCTAAAACCTGCCACTCTTGAAACAGGTGCTACAGTAATGGTTCCTTTATTTGTTAATCAAGGAGATAAAATCAAAGTAGATACTCGAGACAGGTCCTATTCTGAAAGAGTAAAATAAAAATTTTGCTCCCTTTTCCCGTAATAAAATACGAGGTTATCAGTATATCAGTTTTGCTTAATTAGAAAAATCCTTATATTTACCGAAATGTAAGGATTTTCTATTTGCTATGGCTGATAAATCAACCTCATTAAAGCGCCTTCAGATCTCGAATTTCAAGCTGAATTCCCTGCTTGAGATAACTAATGCTATTAATGAAAATCTTTCTGTTGAAGATCTTTTAAAACGTTACAAGAAAATTCTAACCGAAGAACTTGAAATAGGAAAGGTTATAATTTTCAAGTTAAACGAAAATGTATGGGATTGCATAATTAATGCCGGATTTCCCGAATCTCTTACAGAATCATTTAATCCGGGAGTTCAGTTACTTTCATTTACTGAAATAACCTTTATCTCTGCCGATCCTAACAGGTTTTCTGAAGAGGTTGACATCATTATACCTGTTAACCATAAAGAAAAACCAGTTGCTTATGTATTAATTGGTGATGTTGATGAAGAATCCGATGGAATTAGTCCAATTATAAAACATCTCAGGTTTATACAAACACTATCGAACATCATTATTGTGGCCATCGAGAACATCAGATTGTATAATCAAAGTCTTCTCCAGGTAGCAATGAAAAGAGAAATGGAACTTGCCTCAAAGATGCAGACTATGCTAATCCCCTCTCATAGCAAGCTTCCATGGAATAATAATATTCATTTTAAAGCATTTTATCATCCTCACTACGACGTCGGAGGAGACTATTATGACGTTATCGAACTCTCAAAAGATGAACTTGGTTTTTGTATAGCTGATGTATCTGGAAAAGGTATTTCTGCCGCGATTCTGATGTCAAATTTTCAGGCAAACTTACGTGCGCTTTTTATCCAGGGTGTGCAGCTAGAAACATTGGTTAAACTCTTAAATGAACGAGTTTTAAACAGTGCAAACGGCGAGAAATTTATAACTCTTTTTATCGCTCGGTATAATTTTGTCACTAATGATCTTGAGTTTATCAATGCGGGTCACAATCCCCCACTTTTATATGACCTTCAAAAGTCCAAATTAAGTCTATTAGAAAGTGGTTGTGTTGGGATGGGTATGCTGGATGAAATACCTGTAATAAATAAAGAAAGTCTTAAAATAACAGGACCTACAAAACTTTTGCTATATACTGATGGACTAGTTGAACTTATTCAGGGTGATGACGTTGGTTATGGTTATAAATTTATAGTAAATGAAATATCTGATACTCTTCCAATTGAACACAATCTGAAAGAAATTATCACTCTGCAAAAAATCGAAACCGGAAACCCTGCGATTTTTGACGATATTTCTATTCTTGGGATTGAGCTCTTTTTTGAAAATTCATAGCCCTAGTATATCTTAGATCAAGGGCCACAATGGCCGCAGTAAAACCCCAAAATAAAGCTGAGGCTTTATCTGTATCTAAAAAGTTATTCAAAATTCCATGAATGTAATAAGTTATCAGCGATAACATAACTGATAAAACTAATACCCTTACTTGTTTACTTTTACTTTTCAAATAAACACGTATTCCAGTCAATAAAGTAAGAATAATAATTCCCAAAATACTTATCATTCCGAAGATTCCTTGTTCTGCTAATGGGCCAAGATATTCCGAATGAGCATTACCAAGAGTGTGTGCATTGGTGGATATGCTGGTTTTCTCCCAGGAATTTTGAAAAGGCGCATATTGAAACATATAAGTTCCCGGACCCCATCCAAAAAAAGGCTTCTCTTTGAACATTCTAATAGCACAACTCCATCGGTTTAGTCGTTCAAGATTAGACGCATCAGTTTTAACGTTAGAAATAGATTTAACATGTTCTATCAGCTTGCCGGATGAAGTTTGCTTATTATCTTGCAATTTTATCATTAATTCAGTCTGAAAAGTAAAAAAAAGGCTAACGCTAATAATTGATATAGCAAGCAGATATTGCCACCGAATTCGTAGTATTAGTAATAACCATATCCCACCTGAAAATGCAAGACTAATCCATGTTGCACGAGTATATGAAAAAAGAGTTGCTGCAAAAAACAATAAAATTAAAACACTAAAAAATACACGTTTTAAAATGCTAATATTCTTCCAATAAATAATTAAAAGCCCGATAATAACGGGAATTAACATACCTAAGGCCATTCCATAAGCAGTATGATCATTATAAAATGGCTTAACAACAGCGTGAGCTGCCATCTGGTTTAATAAGCCACGTGAGCTATGGCGTATAAGGGCATAAATAATAACCATTGTAAATGGCGCAATATAAAGCCATATATAGTTTCTGATATTTTTTTTACTCTTGAAGATTTCAGACGCTATTAGGTAAAAAGCAATTATAAACCATAATCTGGCTATTAGAAACTTAAAAGACACCAAGGGCATTGAGCTTGTTAAACTTGTAAAAAAAATCCAGATAAGGTTAGCAAATACAGCAATAGTAACAGGATGTCTTAGAAAACGGATATCTATTCGATCACCAGAAAGATATTTAAGAAAATATAAGACCATCGCTCCGGCAAGCAATGGTTCAGTAGGAAGAAACAGGTCAACACCAATTCCACGACCCATAAGATTAGTCAGCGGAATAGATAATGGCACAAAAAATACAATAAGATAAATATATTTATCTAGGGAAGAAAATGCCATCCAAACAATTAAAATCAGAATTGTAATGACTGGCAAATAAAAAATCTCATAGTGAATCAAAATAGTATTTAACACTATGAATGCAAAAGCAATCAGGTAAACCCTGATATTACTTTCTTTTTCTGACAATATGGATAAAAAAGTGTTTATGCCAGTTTCTTTTTAATATTGTCGTTAAGAATTAGAAGTATTAATCCTAGTAGAAACGCTGAAAGAGCAGAAACTATAACGATTATAGACTTTTTTGGATATGCTTTCTTTTCTGCTTTTACAGCCTTGTCTACAATAAATTTATGAGGAAGAGTGTTTTCGGCCTCAACTTTTGCTTCAACATACCTTTGTTTCATCCTGCTAATTACACTGGAAGTATTAGAAAGTTGTCCATTTAAAACATCATATGCACCGCCATATTTTGAAAGTATCTCAAATTTTTTTTCCAAAATTTTAATCGCCTGATCATTTCCGTTTACCAAAGCCCTGCCATAAGCCTCGTGGTATCTGTCAGCCTGTGCTTGATAATTATTTACGCCTAATGACCGAATCACATCCAATGAGTCCTTTAAAAGATTGTAGTTATTTAGTATCTCATTAAATTCCTTTTGCAATAAAAGAAATGCATCCATTGCCCTTTCATTTAACATGATATTATAAACCGTGTCTGAAAAAGCTGAAATATCGTTTGCAATATCCGCAGCATATTCGGGATCCTTATCCATAACATCTACCTGTACCGACATAAACTCTGTTCTTTTTATCCTGACATTTGACCTGAATGTTTCATTTAATTTGGTAAGCGGATAACCTGATGTTGTATCTATATTGTAATGTTTTAAAAGATTATACTTACTCACTATCCGGTTCTTAATCTCTTCAGAATTTAGTACCTGCAAAAGCTGTTCGGCCTGAACCTCATCACCTATCTCATAAATGGACGTTTTTCCACTATAATTATCTCCTAATAAATTCTTAGAAACAGATGCGTTTGCAGTTGGAAACAAAATCACCGTTGATTTAAACATCGGAGTAATAGTGAAGGAAGCCAATATTGAAAGAAATATTGCGATAATTGTAATAATTGAAAGAGGTTTCCTTTTAGCCCAAATGTAAATAAGCAAGTCAGTTGAAGCAAAATCGTAATTAGCACTTCCCTTTTTGTCGTTTGCCATCGTTAAATATTTTATGTTTTAGATTTTATCCGAACTAAAAAATAGTTTTTCTTACCTTTTTGTACTAAAATGTATTTTCCATTTAAAAAGTCCGAAACTTTTATTACTCTAGACTCAGAGTCGACCTTTTCTTTATTTATACTCAATCCGCCTCCCTGAATCATCCTCTTTAATTCTCCTTTGGAACTGAATACTCCGGTATCATCTGTTAAAAACTCAATGATCCCTCTTTCCTCAAATAGCTCCTTCAGTTCATGCTGTGGAACTCCTTCAAAAACAGCCAGAAACAATTCTTCTTTTAAACCATGAAGGGATTCCCTTGTTCCTTTTCCAAATAGTATTTCTGATGCATCAACCGCTGATTTATATTCATCTTCACTATGCACAAGACAAGTAAGTTCTTTCGCTAGTGCCTTTTGAAGTATCCTTTCGTGAGGCGCAATAAGATGCCTCTCAACTAAATTATTTATTTGCTCCTGAGTAAGTAGAGTAAATATTTTAACATATTTCTCTGCGTCTGAATCAGAAACATTCAGCCAGAATTGGTAAAACTTATAGGGAGATGTCCGGTTAGGATCTAGCCATACGTTCCCGTCCTCAGTTTTACCAAATTTACCTCCGTCTGCCTTAGTTATAAGTGGACATGTTAAGGCAAAAGCTTCACCTCCATCAATTCTTCTAATTAATTCGGTTCCTGTGACGATATTTCCCCATTGATCAGACCCACCCATCTGTAAACGGCAATTCTTCTCTCTATATAAATGCAAAAAATCATAACCCTGAACAAGTTGGTATGTAAATTCTGTAAACGACATTCCAGTGCCTGAGTCAGAAGAAATACGCTTTTTTACAGAATCCTTTGACATCATATAGTTAACAGTAATGTGTTTACCGATATCTCTTATGAAATGAAGAAAGCTATAATCTTTCATCCAATCATAATTATTAACTATTTCTGCTTTGTTAAGTATTTCTGTCTCAAAGTCCAGAAACTTACCCAGTTGCTTTTTTATACATTCCTGATTATGCTTTAAAGTAGCTTCATCAAGAAGATTTCTTTCCTGCGACTTTCCCGAAGGATCACCTATCATACCGGTAGCCCCACCAACTAAGGCAATTGGTTTATGTCCTGACACCTGAAAATGCTTTAGCATCATAACGCCCACCAAATGGCCAATATGCAATGAATCAGCTGTTGGATCTATTCCAAGATAAGCACTGCTCATTTCTTTACTTAGCTGCTCCTCAGCACCCGGAGTGATGTCATGAATCATGCCCCTCCAACTTAGTTCCTCTATAAAATTCATTCCAAAAAAATTTTGACAAAGATAATAATACTTATTAATTAACTATTTTAACTCCAAATATTGCATTTTTGTTGTGCCGATCAAAATGATAGATATCAAAAAATCTATTCCTTATTCTTCTCCCACTGCAGCAGACTTAATCTTTATATCCTCTAATTTTTCTCTGACTTTTTCAAATTTAAGATATGGAAACACGAAAGGGGCAACTAATGAAACAGGATTGTAAAGAAACGATTCTGATTTATCATTTTCTTTGATAAGAGATTTTGTTTTTTCTACTGAATCAATAATACTCATAAGAACACTTAAAATAAAAACCCATTTAATTACATTAAAAAAAACACCTATAAGCCTGTTTACAAAGCCTAAAGCCATAGTTCTTACTAACTTATCAAAGCCCCATCCTATAAACCTTACTATTAAAAAAACAAGAATAAAAGTAAAGGCAAATGAAATCGTTTTCAAATACTTCGGATCAATATGAAACCATTTTTCAAAATATCCCTCGAAAAAAGAAGCGAAATGTATTGCAATATATACGCCCAAAATCAATGCTATTAATGATGCTATTGAAATAATAAACCCTTTTGTAAAACCTCGGTAAATGCCCCATAATATAGGCAGGCCAATGATAATATCCAGATAATTCATAACTGTCTTATTTTAAACTTTGAAGTTCTCATTTTTATCTGATAATTCAACTTCTCGAATTGGTAATTCTTAATAAATATTTTAGGATAAGGAAACTGTCAGCTAGTATTAGCCGAAGCAAATGCTAATACTTTTGATTCAATTCAAAAACTATTATATTTGTAGCCGTTTTTAATACAATTGAAGAGTTTTATGTGTTAACACGAACAACTTTATTTTGCATAACACAATAATCTATGCAAATAAATAATATGGCCTCATAGTTCAAGGGATAGAACGGAAGTTTCCTAAACTTTAAATTCAGGTTCGAGTCCTGGTGAGGCTACTAAAATGCTAATTTTGTAGTGTATAATTAAAAAACCCTGTTAATAATACAGGGCTTTTTTATATGTAAAGGAATTCTATTAAAATCCAAATTTGTTATTTAGCGGTCCAACTCCCGCTGATATCAGTACCTCCATCACTGCTTATCCAATAGGTTCCGGTACCATTAGCACGCCAGTTAATATCAGCCTTTAATGCAGTGGCTTCAAAGTATTTAAAACTTCCACTATTATCAGCATTTCCAACTACATCAAAAGATGATGTGGTAAGTCCATCAACCCATAGCAAGCTTGCAAGAAATGTGTTACTTGTATTAATTGACCAATTATAGGTCCAAGTATATTTATCACTACGTTCTGAATAAGTCATCCAATAACTATATCCATTATACGTCCAGAATTTACTGTCGAATCACCTTTCTTTCTTTGAATCTGAGTTCCTTCAGGGACTGCAAAAGAAGCACTATAACTGGAAATTGCATTGGCAAGGCCCATATAAGAAACTGCAATTATTGAACCATAATCAGTACTAGCATTAGCTTTAGCTTGAAATCCGACAGGAATTTCAACAATTTCTGTTCGATTGGCAGCTGTTGATTTCTATTTGTAGAGTTAAATATAACTTATTAGAATCAAAATTTATAATACTTACAAATCTCTTGATGTACTTTACATGAATCTCCTAGAAAAATCACCAATTCTCGTTTGTTTCTTTGATAACTTCTTCAGCTTTTTTGCCTCCAAGGTACTTGTCGATAATATAGTGAAAAAGATAAATTAATGGGGTCAGTAGGATTGCAAAACTAACTTTATAGATATATTGAATTGTACCCACCTGCAAAACCTGAACAAAGCTCCATTTACCCATAAAATAAAACGCAACAGTTAAAATCACATAACTGTCAATAAGTTGCGAAACAACAGTTGAACCAGTTGCTCTAAGCCAAAGCTTCTTATGTCCGGTAATTTTTCTAATCCAATGGAAAGTATAAACGTCAACGAACTGACTTAATAAGAAGGCTGTTATACTGCCTGCAATAATTGAGATCCCCTGACTAAATATCAATGTATAAGCGTAATTAATGTCAAGTGGATTACCGGAAAGATCCTTACCATTTAATTCTTGCCAGAAACCGGCAGGTGGTAATTTTGTACTTATTAATATAATTATTGAACAATAAAGTACTAGAATTGCAGCAAGAATAGATATTCTCTGAACTCCCGTCCTACCAAAGTATTCATTGACAATATCAGAAAGTATAAAGACAAAAGGCCAAATAAGAATACCAACACTCATATTCATGTCAAGCTTGCCATCACCAGAAAATGGCAATTGCCAATTTTCGATTCCTAAAAAATGAGATAAAGAAAATATTTTTACTCCTGTGAGTTCTGCCAGAATTACATTCGCAATAAATATTCCGGAAAGTATGTAAAAAAGTCTGTTAAGCTTTTGATTTCCTTCGAGCTTTGTCGCACTCATTTTTACGATCTTTAGTTAGCGTTCTGGTACATTTTAGCATAATATTCGAAATTACAATTATTCTTTAAAAAAACTATATAGTATTGATGGTTTCATTAAAAAAATAAAATACCCTTATGATCTAAGGCTTATACTTTTAACCCATTTTTGCTGCTTTAAATAAGAAATGCCTCTTTACATGTCTATTAATTGATAGTTTATCAATTAATAGACACAAGCATCTCCCCTGAAAGTTCAGGCGCGATAGTGTTTCATAAGTTTATATAATAATATTTAAGATCGTCTACTATGAAGTAATTCCCTTAAGATCCATAGCAGTTTTAACACGTTTTATAAATTCCCCCCTGCAACCCTTCTTCATCGATGCCTCTCGACCCTTGAGCAATAGTAAGCAAATGTTCAATTGAGGATTCGGATTTAAATGATAAATTTTTCAGATTAAATTGAACTCATCGATTTATAATCCTAAATTTCGCAATTTTAACATTCTTTCTTTATTAATAACCGTAAAGTGAAATACATCTTTCTATTAATTCTGATGATTACTCTGAATTATCAATCTTCTTTTTCCCAAGGCATTAATCACTGGGAAACCCTTATTGATGCTTCAGATACCTGGAAATATATAATTCCGACTCAGGAATTGGAAGCAAATTGGACAAACTCTGACTATAATGATACAAGTTGGCTTTCCGGTTCAGGGGGAATTGGATATGGAGATACTGATGATAAAACAATAATAGCTGCTAATACCCTTTCCGTTTTTCTACGAAAAACCTTTTACTTGAATCAGGCATCTGCTCTTGATTCTGCAATTCTCTATGTTGATTACGATGATGGATTTGTTGCTTATCTGAACGGCATTGAAATTGCTCGCGCAAATATTGGCAATCCTGGTGACAGACCTCCTTTCAATGCAACAGCAATAAATATTGTAGAACCTAAATCGATTTCTAGAGGAAATCCGACGATCTTTCCAATCAATCGCAGTAAGTTGATTTTAGCAAGAAGGGATGGAAATAATACACTATCCCTTCAGGTTCATAATCAAGCAAAAACATCTTCCGATCTTTCTTCAACATGCTTTTTTTTCGGGGGATTTACAAGTAAATCAAATGAATTTCGAATTCCGCCATCCTGGTTTGCTTTCGCTTCACATTTACCGCTGATAATAATAAATACAAACGGTCAGCTAATACTTGACGAACCAAAAATTAATGCCTGGATCAAGGTAATTAATAATGGTCCCGGACAAATCAATTCTTCAAATAATCCGGCAACAGATTTCGAGGGTTTTATTGGTATTGAAATACGCGGTCAGAGTTCACAGATGTTCCCTAAACAGGGTTTTGGCATTGAAACCCGCAATCTTTTGAAGGCAGATTCCTCAGTAAGTCTACTTGGAATGCCTGAAGAAAATGACTGGATTCTAAGCGCTCCATATTCTGATAAGTCATTGATGAGAAATCCCTTGACTTATTATCTAGGAAGTAAAATGGGTGACTGGCAACCAAAAACAAAATGGTGTGAAGTTTTTATAAATGAAAATTATCAAGGGATCTATTTATTGGAAGAAAAAATAAAAAGAGATAAAGATCGCGTCAATATTGGAAAAATGTTCCCAGAGTCTTTAACAGGCGATTCAATTACCGGGGGATATATTGTTAAGGTTGATAAACTTACGTATCTGGACATTAATGAGTATTTCCGCACTTATCCAACTGTACGCTTTAATAATGCCAGAAATTACGACTTTACCTATGTATATCCTAAAGCAAATGTTATTACCTCTGCCCAAAGAATCTATATCAAAAATTTTCTTACAGATCTCGAATCAACTTTAAACGGTAGTAAATTTAAAGATCCGCTAATTGGCTACAGGAAATATATGGATGAGAATTCATTTGCCGAATTTCAAATTATGCAAGAGCTTAGTAATAATGTTGATGGATATCGGTATAGTACTTTTTTTTACAAAGATCGGGATTCAGACGGCGGTAAGCTACATGCAGGGCCCCTTTGGGATTTCGACTTATGCTATGGAAATGTTGATTATTCTCCTCCGAGGCTTGCTACTGATCAATGGCTATATACCACATTCGGACCTAATGAAGGCTATGGAATGCACTGGTGGGCAAGGTTAATGCAGGACCCTGAATATGTTAAGATGATTAAATTAAAGTATAGTCAATTACGGGCAGGAGCTTTTAATACTGATTCTATAATGTCTTACCTTAATAATAACCAGACATTGCTTGGAGAAGCCATAAATCGTAATTTTGAATACTGGCCTATTCTTAATGAATATATTTGGCCTAATGCTTATATAGGATATACCTATGAAAACGAATTGAACTATTTAAAAACTTGGCTTTACGAAAGACTTTTATGGCTAGATTCCAAATGGTTGCTCTCTCTTAATAGCGAGAATTCTAATGCTTTAGTAAAGGATTTTGTGGTTTACCCTAATCCATTTAGTTCTGAATTAAACTTTTCAATTCTTCCTAATAATTTGGATGAAATCGTGGTTGAAATATATAGTAGTCAAGGAAAAAGGATGCTTCACAAAACAATTCAGCCAGTAAATAAAACCTTTACTGATATTCAAATAGATAATATTAATCTCCCTTCAGGAATATATATTATTCAGGTTCAGCAGTTAGGACAAATAATTGGTTATTCAAAAATTATTTGCTCATCAAACAAATAATTTTCAAATTTATAAACATCTCTTTTATAATAATATATCAATTTGTATTTAATCTAATGCTTAAAGTATTTCCTTTTCTTTTTCTCCTTCTACAAGGGATAAATATTTATTCACAAAGTATTGAATATGCCAGAAGCATAATTAATACTCTTGCATCAAAGGAATACATGGGTAGGGGCTATGTTGCAAACGCTGATCTGAAAGCGGCCAAATTTATAAGAAATGAGTTTAGACTTTCAGGCCTCGACTCTTTGGGGAAGAATTACTTTCAGCCCTTTAAAATTGATGTAAATACCTTTCCTGGTGAAATGGATGTTCAAATAAATGGCGCATCACTTAAACCTGGTGATGATTATATAATTGACCCTACTTCTCCCTCAATTAAAGGAAATTTTGCAGTTATAAGATGTAGTCGTTCTGACCTTTTAGACCAGCAAAAATTAAATTTAATATTTTCTTCTATAAAGGGAAAAGCACTTCTTATCGACTTAAATGATTCAATAATATACTCTGGTGAAGAATCCGCTAAAATCAAACAAATTATCAATTTAATAAAATTCTCCAAAGATTTAAACAATTCTTTGACAATTCTTTACACTAAAGAAAGACTAATTTGGAGTATTTCTGATTGGCAATCTGAGAAACCAGTTATACTAATTAATTCATCAGTTATTAATTCAAATGAAATTTTCAAAATTACAGTTGATATTCAAGCAAATTACTTAAAGAAATATAAGACACAAAATATTGTAGGTATGATCCGCGGAAGTTCCAATAATGATAGCTTTCTGGTTATTACTGCTCATTATGACCATCTTGGAATTATGGGAAAGAATACCATTTTCCCAGGCGCAAATGATAATGCGAGTGGAATTGCTATGATCCTAAATCTGGCAAGATATTATTCTATTAATCCGCCTAAGTATAATACTGTATTTATTGCATTTTCAGCTGAAGAATTGGGCCTACTTGGCGCAGACTTTTTTGCACATTCAACTTTATTAGAAATAAAGAAAATTAAGTTTCTGATAAATTTTGATCTGGCGGGAACCGGAGATGAAGGAATTAAAGTCGTAAACGCAACCATTTTCAAGCAAGAATTTGAAAAACTTCAGAAGATTAATTCCGAGAACCACTTTCTGCCCTCCATTATGGCCAGAGGAGAAGCATGCATAAGCGATCATTGTTTGTTCTTCAATAGAAACGTCCCATGTTTTTACATTTATACTTTGGGGGGAATATCTGCTTATCATGATATCTACGACAAAGCTGAAACCCTCCCCCTTACAGAGTTTGGCAATTATTTAAAATTGATGACTACCTTCCTAAATTCTTTTTGATTTTATTTAGATCGAATATTAATTTTAAATAAAGTTACAAATTCTTGTTCTTATTGTTATTTGATTCACAATAAAATAATATATTTGAAGGATGCTTTTGTTATTAATATAACAATGTTGCGTAAGAGCCTTATAATAAATATTTTATTACTAACCAAAAAAATTTAACTCATGTCAGAACCAATCAATCTGGTAAAAGTGCTGGCAGATAAACATGGCCGCAGGCGTGATAGTCTTATCCCTATACTTCAGGGTCTGATGGAAGAGACTAACTATCTCACTGATGAAGCTATGGTTCTTGTAGCCAAAGAACTAGACATATCATCAGCAGATGTATATGGCACAGCATCCTTTTACACCTTTATGGATACGGAAATAAGAGGCAAATATGTTATAAGAATTTGTAAAACTATCAGTTGTTCAATGAAGGGAAAAATTGATGTTTTACATACAATTGAAGATACGCTAAAAATTAAAGTTGGAGAAACGACATCCGATAAGAAATTCAGTTTACTTGAAACAAATTGCATAGGGTGGTGCCACAAAGCTCCCGCGATGCTAATAAATGACACTCCATATACAGAATTGACATCACAGAAAGTCACTGAAATTTTACAGGATTATATGAAAAAATAACATTGAATCTGAAAAATATATCATATGAAAAGTTCAGCATTAAAAAGAGTTGACCTGATCTTCGAAAGTGTAAATGTCAGGGCAATCTTAGAAAAAACATTAAAGAGAAAGCCTGAAGAAATTATTAAAGACATTCTCGATTCCGGTCTGCGTGGTCGCGGAGGTGCTGGTTTTCCAACAGGAATGAAATGGAAATACACCGCTGACGAAAAAGACCCGGTAAAATATATTGTATGTAATGCCGATGAAGGTGAGCCCGGTACTTTTAAGGACAGGCAAATTTTAGACGAAGTTCCAAGAAAAGTTTTTGGAGGAATGGCAATCGCCAGCAAAGCAATTGGGGCTAAAATCGGGTATGTTTATTTGCGGGGAGAATATAAATTTCTTGTGCCAAAACTGCAGGAAGAAATCGATCTCTTTCATAGTATGATGAAAGAAATGAAACATGATTTCAGAATTGAACTTCGATTGGGAAGCGGCGCATATATTTGCGGCGAAGAAAGTGCATTATTTGAATCAATAGAAGGGAAAAGAGGAGAACC